>Ga0334893_1000695_pt1 | contig 40669 bp, 40 predicted proteins | sample GraSluR3_MG_5_FD_207218 | JGI IMG/M metagenome (GOLD analysis project Ga0334893, IMG submission 207218) | Sludge microbial communities from methane-producing bioreactor in Wageningen University, Netherlands - Granular Sludge_09_05-R3 | ecosystem: Engineered > Bioreactor > Anaerobic >...
TGAACCATAACCTGAAACCTCTCATCTTTTTAGTTTTAGATTATAGTTTCAGGTGTGCAATTTTAAACTTTAAATCATGTATAAAAGTGTGCAGTTTTAATTTTTAATTGACAAACCTATTGACAAATCTATTTATTCCAGTATAATTGTTAATAGGAATATATGCTATTAGCATATTATGTTGATAGCACTAATGTTAAAATTAAAATGCTTATGGAGGTATTATTATGGATTTAATTAGATGGGAACCAAGAAGAAGTTTAATGAAAAGTTTCTTTGAGGATTTCTTTGATATTATGGAAAGTCCTGGTAGAGGAAGAAGAAACTGGCTGGAAGGTGGTATGTGGGAACCAGCGATTGACTTAATCGACAAGAAAGATAAGTTAATTGCCAAAGTGGAACTACCAGGTGTGGAAAAGAAAGATGTCAAATTATCTCTAACTGACAATGGCTTAACTATTCAGGGTGAGATTAAGAAAGACGAGGAAATAAAGAAAGAAGATTATTATTATCGAGAAAGAGCTTACGGTAATTATACACGGACCATTTCCTTGCCAATTGAAGTTGACAAAGATAAGATAAGTGCTAAGTTTAAAAATGGCATTTTAGAAATTTCTATGCCCAAGAGGCCGGAAGTTCAACCAAAAGAAATCACCATAGAAACGGATTAATCCATATCACACTGGATAAAAATAGCTCCCTTTATGGGAGCTATTTTTATCATTTTATCTTTTCAATCCCAAACAGACTATTCGCTTCTACATTAATTACCTCTATCTACCATAATCAAGAAATGAATTAGGAATCAAACCTACCAGGCAGCAACAGTACCATCAGCTCTAGGTTCAGTAGCTCCAAGCATAATCCCATTCTCATCTTCCCAGATAATCTGTCCCCTCCCAAATCCAATTGAATCTAAACTAATCTCTATAATATGTCCCTTTTCACACAGTACCTCAATAATCTTTTGGGGGAAGTTCTTCTCTATCTTAATTTTCTTACCTTCTATCCATTGCCAGCGATGTGCATCAAGAGCTGATTGTGGATTAAGGTTAAAATCAATCATATTCATAATTATCTGAACGTGTCCCTGTGGTTGCATAAATCCTCCCATCACCCCAAAGGGACCTATGGCTTGACCATCTTTACTTATAAATCCGGGAATAATCGTATGATAGGTCTTTTTCCCCGGTTTCAAATAATTAGCTTGAGAAGGATCTAAAGAAAAATTAGCACCTCTATTTTGTAAGGAAATGCCTGTACCAGGAATAACTATTCCTGAACCAAAGCCCATATAATTACTCTGAATATAAGATACCATATTGCCCTTGCAATCGGCAGTTGCCAGATAAACAGTATCACTGGTAAACGGTTTTACCAAGTAAGGATCAAGTACTTTATCAGTAATTAACTTTTTCCTCTAATGAGCATATTCAGAAGAAAGAAAGTCTTCAATTCTTATCTGCATTTCGGAAAAATCTGTAATATAATGTTGTCCATCTATAAAGGCCAGCTTCATTGCCTCAATCTGATGATGAAAGATATCCGATTTATCTCTATTCGTAAAGTGAAATTTCCTCAATATATTTAAAGCCATCAGAGCCACCAAGCCCTGTCCATTGGGGGGAATTTCCCAGATATCATATCCCCTATAAGAAATACTAATTGGATTTACCCATTGAGGGATAAAAGAAGCTAAATCCTCTTTGCTCAGATATCCATCATATTTACTGAAAAAAGTATCAATTTTCTCAGCAATTTCTCCACGGTAGAATGATTCAGCATTACTATCGGCAATCTTTTGTAGCGTTTCAGCCTGTGCTGGTAATCGCCATAATTCACCTGGTTCAGGAGTCCTATTTTCCGGTGCAAAAGCTTCGAACCAATAATGAAATACTTCATCTTTTATATAAGGTAAGTATTGCTGATATGAATTTTTCCATAAATAACTTACTAAAGAAGAAACAGGAAATCCATTATCTGCATATGCTATGGCAGGTGTAAGAACTTTAGAAAAAGGAAGTTTGCCAAATTTTCTGGAAAGCTCAGCCCATGCTGCTGGAACTCCGGGTACTGTTACCGGTATCAAGCCAAAAGCAGGAATATTCTGGTATCCTTCTTTCCTTAACAGTTCTGATGAGATAGATTTCGGTGCTGGACCACTGGAATTCAAACCATGAAGTTTATTTTGATTCCAAATGAGAGCAAACGCATCTCCTCCTATACCACTTGAGGTAGGTTCAACTACTGTAAGGCAAGCTGCTGTAGCTATAGCAGCATCAATAGCATTACCACCCTGTCTGAGTATTTCCAAGCCAGCCTGTGCAGCCAGGGATTGAGAAGTAGCAACCATTCCATTTCTGGCAAAAACAACTCTCCTTTGAGAAGGGTATAGATAAGACTGGAAATCAAAAGGTTGCATGAATCACTCCTTAATATTAGTTTTTCGATTTACTGTTCTTTTGATATTTCTCTTCAATAATTAGGTACTATAGAAGCTAATAAGAAAACTTCAATAAATGGCTACAATAAATAATTATATATTAATGAAGTCAAATATTCCCCATAATTGGGCAGCCATAGCTAATATAGTTATAATCAGAAAAATTCTAATCCATCTATCACCCTTAGAAATGGCAACAATACTCCCAAAATAAGCGCCAATAGCACTACAAGCAGCCAGAGCTAATCCCAGTAAGAGATTAACTTGACTATTAATAGTAAATACAATTAGTGAAGATATAGTAAAAATAAATGTTATAAAAATTTTTAAGCAATTCACCTTTACTAAAGACATACCAGTGATAAGGGTCAGGACTACAATAATAATAAAGCCTACACCAGCTTGTATAAAACCACCATAAAAACCGACTCCGAAAAAAGTTAATATAGCAATAACCAGTCTAAGAATACTCCAATTTTCACCTTCAACTTTTTGAATAAATCTTTTTTCCGGACGTGTCAATATTATAATTAACACAATAATCATTGCCATGCCGAGTATCTTTTCAAACAATTCTCCAGAAATGGAAATAGCTGTTTTGGCACCTAATATTGATCCGAGAATTGCTGGTAAACCTAAAATAATACTAATCTTGGGATAAAAATATCCCTTACTGCGAAAACTAACAATTCCCACAATCCCTTGAATAAATATGGCAATACGGTTTGTCCCATTAGCTTCTGCTGCTGGTAATCCTAAAAAAATTAGCATAGGCATAGTGAGCAACGACCCACCTCCCCCCAGGGTATTAATAAATCCAGCTATTATACCAGTAATTAAAATTAGACCAATTTGCCATAGATTCATATCATTATCCTCAGTTTAAATAATACTTTGATGTAATATACATTCTACAATTATTTATATCTTAACTGTTTCACTTCTACTTATTTTATAGGAAAAAATTTCTTATTTATTATTTAAAATATTCAAATAAAAATAAGTTGGAATAAAGTGGAGTTTCTATAGTAGATACTCTTTTATTTATTCCAACTATCGATTTCTTAAATTTTTTAAATTGTAAATAATAAGATTATAGAATCAAGCTATTTTAAAGCCATATAAACTTTAGAACAAAAAGGATGCCCAAGATATAAACCAGACTATGAACCTCTTTCCCTCTCCCACTTAACAGCTTAATCAAAGGATATGTAATAAAACCAAGGGCTATCCCATTAGCAATTGAATAGGTCATGGGAATGGTAATTAAGCATACGAAAGCTGGCAACGCTTCTGAAAAATCCTCCCATTTAATATTCAAAATATTACCAATCATCATAGTACCCACGACAATTAAAGCAGGAGCAGTAGCTGCTCCTGGCACAATTCCTACCAGAGGTTTTAAAAAAAGAGATAATAAAAATAGAATTGCTACTACAATGCCAGTTAAGCCAGTTCTTCCTCCTTCAGAAACACCAGATGCTGATTCAATATAAGTAGTTACAGTGCTGGTACCAAAAATAGCACCTCCAGCTGTTCCGATGGCATCTGCTAATAAAGCCTGGCTTGCTTTTGGTAAATTACCATCTTTATCCAGATATCCCGCCTGAGCACTTACTCCTACCAGAGTTCCAGCAGTATCAAATAAATCTACAAATAAGAAGGAGAAAATAACTGCTATCAAAGAAAAATCCAAAGCTCCCCTAATATCCATTTTTAATAATACCTCATTCCAGTCACTAAACTGGGGTGCTGCAAGTAAGCCTTGAAAGGGTGGGGTAACATTCAAACCAGGAAGATAACCTATAATAGTTGCTCCTAAAATTCCCCAAAGCATTGAACCTTTGATTTTTAAAGTATGCAAAACTCCCATAATCACTAAACCAGAAATAGCAACTATCCCTGGACCACTAATTATATCACCAAGTGCCACCAGTGTCGCATCATCTTTGATAACCAAGCCAGCATTCTGTAAACCAATAAAAGCAATAAAAAGTCCAATACCTGCACTGATAGAAGATTTTAATCCCATTGGTATACAGTTAATAATCATTTCTCTAATGGGGGTAACACTAAGAATAATAAATAAAATACCTTCCAGGAAAACAATACCCAGGGCAGTCTGCCAGTTGACTCCCATACCAATCACGACTGAATAAGCAAAAAAGGCATTTAAGCCCATGCCAGAGGCTAGAGCAAAAGGATAATTGGTTAATAAAGCCATGCATACCGTTCCCAGAATAATACCCATAATGGTAGCAATAAAGACACCATTCCAGGGCATACCTGCATCACTAAGAATAGATGGGTTGACAAAAATGATGTAAGCCATAGTCATAAAAGTTGTAAATCCGGCAATAACTTCTGTTTTTACATTAGTGCCATTTTTAGAAAGCTGAAATTGTTTCTCCAAAAATTCCTGCATTTTCTACTCCTTTTCTAATATCTTTTTAAAATTTCATAATAATGTATATTATATAATGTTCTTATATTAGTATTTCAATAAAAAATTATCAATACTTTATTAAAATATTTGCCTATTAAAAATCTTTTTAATAAATATACTAATAAGTAAGAAAGATATTGGCTTGCTTACCAATTCTCCATTAAAAAGTTATAATAAACTAACAAAGGTTTTTATTTTACCATAGTACCCTTATTGATAAACATTGATGGTTAAACAAAAAGATCATTTTTATAAGCTTCTAGAACAATCCATGAAATGTTTTACTATGGTAGAATAATCATAAAACATAGAAAATTATTACCCCTGGAGGTGTGTTTGTGCTATGAGCTTTCTATCTATTAGAAAAATCTTTGGAAAAAGGAACAATCATTCTGATGAATTAATATGGATCTTCACTCAATGTGACCGATGTGGTGAAAAATTCAGGACAGTAATTCAAAAAAAACATGAACTTACTCCCACCTATCAAGAAGAAGGTCCTGCCTTTCTTTTTAGAAAAGAATTAATAGGTGCATCTTGTCCTAACAAAATCAGCTTAACCATTAAATTTGATAAAAATTATAACCATCTATCAGCAGACATTACTGGTGGACGCTTTATCTCTAAACAAGAATACGATATGAATCGCAATTGAATAATCATATAATCTAATCTTCTACTATAGGAATTAGTATTCATAAATAATGGTGTATTAAAAGTCTTTTTTCCAAAAAATATTGCTGTAATGAGTTCCTCATCAATAGATTACCTTTATCTCTGTCTTTATTAATGAATTTTAATTACTATATTGAATAGGCAATATATTAACTCATATGTGAATTATGAATTATGAATTATGATATTATAGATTGCATATAGACTGAACGGAATTACCTATTTAAGAAGAGCCTCTGTTCAGCCTATATGCTATAAATATAATTTTAAAAAATATTTCTTTGCTTTCGGTAACTATTTCTGTTTGACTTATAAAACAAAAATTATCCACATTAGTGAGTACCGTATAATATTGCACCTTGCTCCAGGAGTATTTTCTGTAACTCAGAAACATCTTTTTCTAGATTTCTTGGCGAAATACTATATTTTGCACATAACGCTGCTGCAACTCCCGCTGCCTGTCCAGTGACCATAGTCTGTTGTAAAAATCGATGATAGGCATCTCTGTCAGTGGAAATAGCTTTACCCGCAACTAATAAATTTTCCACTTTTTTCGGAACTAAGCATCCATAAGGTATGTCATGTGAACCACCATCTTTAGGGCGATAGCGAATGCCAGTTGCTATTGTATCTGTAGTAGCAACATGATGTCCTCCAGCTGCAAAACCACTCTTACCAATAACATCTGGGAATTTCTTAGCATCGCCAACATCTTCACTTGTTAAATAATAATCACCCATGATTCTTCTACCTTCACGAATTCTGAGCTCAGGGCAAATTCTAGTAATATACATATTTTGGAAACCAGGAACATATTTTTTGAAACATTTGAAAGCCATTTGGATTTGTTTTCTGCACTCAACTTCACAATAGGTGAGATCCCATGCATCATCGGGAGAACGTCCCGCAACTTGTGATGAATGTTGAAAATGAGCTAATATTCTTCTATTCTGATCATCCCCCTTAGGCATGATGAAGAAACCCATACCAGTTGTTTCCGGCCATTCTCCTTTGGCAAGGGCATTCTTTAAGATTGAGAAAAAGCCTCTCATCTCTCCCAAGTCTATGATGTTATCTGCTTTACTTAGAATCTCGTACATTTCATCTTTTGTTCTGCCAATGACATTTTCAACACCATAAAACTCTCTTGTATTTGCTCTCACATAAGCCAGGAATTCATCCCAATCAATTCCATCACATGTGAAAGCTAAGGTATGTGGTTGTATTTCTTCTCTGGGAACCATCTCCCAAGGCGCTCCCGCTCTAGAAGCAATATAACCTTCGCCAGTACAATCAATAACTATTTTGCCCATGATTTCCACTCTACCATTAGCGTTTTCAACAACTACTCCGGTAACTTTATTCTCTTCTTTAATTACATCTACAACTAAGGAACGTAGTAATAAGGTTACTCCATTTTCCTCCATCATATTAAAGACTAAAAGACCCCACCAGTCAGGATCAACATAAGAAAAAGTATATCCAGATCCCTCTCTATATTTACTATGATTATGGGGTAGGGCATGTCCTTCTTTAAGTAATCTGCTGTGTGTCTCTTCCACAATACCGGCAATAATCTGCTCACCTCGCTGATTGAATAACCAAGCATATGAAAATCCTGGTGGTCCAGAAACATTCATTTGACCACCTAAAGCTCCAAGACGCTCAATTAAAAGTGTTTTTGCTCCTACTCTTGCTGAAGAAATTGCAGCGGCCACTCCTGAGGTCCCACCTCCACAAATAATAACATCAAATTCCTTTTCGTACTTCATTGCTATTTCCTCCTTCTGATTAATTTAATTCATTGATATATACATGGTCATCAAATATTTTAAAAAAATAGGGTCCATAAATAGGAAAAGGGCATAAATAGTATAATTGCCGGTATCATATTGGCAACGGGTAGTTTTTTAACTTCCATCATGCGTAATCCGATGAACATAGTAAGAATACCGCCACCAGCGGCAAAATCTGCAGTCATAACATCGCTAATATTTGGTAAAATTATTGTAGCAAGATAGAATAAGGTCATTCCCACAACTAAAGTAGGAATACTGATGAACATAACTAAGTATCCTATAGAAGTGGCAAATATTATGGCAGTAAAAAAATCAAGAATAGATTTAACCATTAAAAGAGTTGTGTCACCTGTCATACCTTCATAAAGAGAGCCCAAGATAATGCCATTACCAGCGCTAAATAACACTAATAATGTAACAAAACGTCCTATCGTTTTTTCGTCTACTTCCTTACTCCCCTTTTGTAGCTTTGTCTGTAGTCTCTTAGACAAATTAGTCAGTTTATCTTCAATATTTAAACTCTGTCCTATAATAGTACCAATGATCAATGCCAAGATAACAGGTGGAAGGTTGACCACCTTCACAATAAAGGTAATTCCTAATGCTAATCCGCATCCTCCGAAAATGGAAGGTAACAATGCTTTAATGTTATCAGGTATCCAACGGTGACTGACAGCCCCAATCAATCCTCCAAGTAATATAGCAAAAAAATTAATAGTAATTCCAATTGGCATGTTTATTTATCCTTTCTAATAGAGTATTCCCATTTATCTTAATTTAATACAGAATAATCTATGGTAATCATATAGGGCTTAATATTTCTAAAGTAAATAAAATACTTAAGCTAATATATAATTTATCTAAGTAATAAATTTGGTAACCATGTTACAATTTTGGGAAACAAAATTACTAAAATCAACGTAATTAACATAGCAGGCAAATATTTTAGAGCCTCTTTTGTTACATCCTTGACTGGTACATTTCCTACATCGGAAACTACAAAGAGACAAAGACCAAAGGGAGGAGTTATAGCGCCTATTATTATTCCAATAATTAAAACCAATGCAAAATGTACCGGATCAATTCCCAATGGAATTACTGCAGGAAGCATAATTGGAGTTACTAATAGTACTGCTGATCCAGTGTCTAAAAAACATCCAATAATTAAAAATAATATGCCACAGAGAAAAAACATAATTGGGATGCTGCCACCAGATATTGTTCTTAGCAAATCCCTAATTGCTTGAGGAAGTCCTTCAATAGTAACAATCCAGGCAAAAAAACTTGCTATAGACATAATTAACATAAAAACTCCAGCAGTTCTAACTGTTTCATCTATTGTTCGCCATAAGGTCTTCCAGGTTAACTTTTTATAGCAAATTCCTAAGAAAATTGCCCACCAGACTGCTAACACTGCTGCCTCAGTTGGGGTACAAACACCACCCATTATTGAACCTATAATAATAACAAAAGTCATTAATGGAGGAATCGCACCAGGAATAGTCTTGACTGCTTCCTGCCATGGAATTTTTGTTCTAGGCCATTTTCTACCTTCTGCAGTAAAGGTGGCACGAAATGAGGTTAATAACATTAATGCTCCAGTCAGAATAATACCTGGAATAATACCGCCATAAAATAGTGAAGCGACCGAAATTTGAGCAATGGATCCTACCAGAACCATAATTTGACTTGGTGGAATAATCGGACCTAAAATACTTGATGCAGCTGTAATTCCCGCTGAAAAATCTGCTCTATAACCAGCTTTTTTCATCATAGTCATTTCTACTAGACCTAATCCACCTGCATCGGCAACTGCATTACCGGACATAGAGGCAAAGAGCATACTAGCAAAGGCATTGGCTTGTGCAAGTCCTCCCCGAAAACGCCCTACCATAGCTATAGAAAAACGAAATAATCGGTCAGTTACTCCTGAAGTATTCATTAAACGTCCAACAAAAAGAAAACCGGGCATAGCAATAATAGTAAAAGAGAGCAGCTGGCTCATCATTTTTTGAGAAGCTATAGTAATTGACATGTGGGGATTCATTGCTAACCATATTAAGGAAGGAAATCCAAGTGAAAATACAATTGGTACTCCCAAAAAGAGCAAAGTTAAAAAAATACCGAAAATAATTGCAATACTTACCATTAATACTCAACTCTCTTTCTCGTTTTATCGAAATAAAATATTTAAAAATGAAAAAATCTTACAATTATGCATTATCCTGCATTATTCTTATCTTTTAATATGGCATTTTGTGAATCATTTAAAAAAACATCAATTTTTTCTTTTACTTCTTTTGCCTCCATTAATTCCTCTTTAATAGCTAATTCTTCTTCCTTTTTAATCGCCATTTCCTGAATATTATAACCAGGAAAGATTTCGTTAAGTATATCTACTATTATGGCAAATATCATAAAAGCAGACATGGAAAAAAGAGGGATATAGTAAATTTGTCTTGGTAAACCTAATGCTGCACTTCTATAAACCGATGTAGATGTGAACATCCTATAAGAGCTTAAAACTATCATCATAAATACACTAATCGCAATAAATTTACTTAAAAAAACTACTATTGTTCGTAATTTTTGCGGTGCTTTTTGAACTAAAAAATCAGCTACAATGTGCTTTTTTGCGACGGTAACTATAGCCCCACTTATATAGCCAAGATTGACCATTAAAAACGTAGCTAATTCTTCTGTCCAGGTAAATGGCTTACTGAAAATATAGCGACTAACTATACCAAGTGTTATGGTAAGCAATATTGCTATTAAGGTAATATTGCCAATAAATTTTAATATTTTAGTTAAATAGAATACTAAGTAATTTAAAACTTTCAAGTATGATTTCCCCCTCATTAATTAAAATCCTACTATTCTTTTACAATTTGTAATACGCATGTTCATATTATTTATTCTTCCCTATTATTATTGTAATCCAAGCTCATTCAAATATTTGTCATATAAACCCTTAGTAAAAGTACCATCTTCTTCATATTGTTTAATCAGATTAGTAGTAGCAGCTCTAAATTTTGGTAAATCTTCTTCAGCAATGTCAATAAGCTGTATCCCATGTTCAACCATTGCTTTTACATAACTATCTAACTCTTCCTTTACAGTATTGGCATACCAGGTTCCAACCTCTTTACAAGTTTCAGATAGTATTTCTTGTTGCGCTTTTGTTAAAGACTGAAACTTATTTTCATTAATCCATACTGCAAAATTAACATAACTAAGCTCATTCATTAAGAGATATTTTGATACCTGATAAAAATTCATTTTATACACAGCATCCAAAGTAGCTATGGTAGCATCAATAATGCCCTGTTGTAATGCTAAATAGACCTCATCATAAGCAACAGCAGTAGGATTTGTACCAAAAGATGCTAAAGCAGCCAGAGTAAATTTAGAAGGAAGGGCTCGGAGTTTCAAACCTTGAAAATCTTCAAAGGTTTTAAGCGAAACATTTGATGCAATTACAACTGGTGGGCGCATCCAATTGCTAGCTAGTGTCCTTAATCCTGTATTAGCTAAAAATTGGTCTTCCCATGATTTATAAAGATTACTATTAAGAAATTTTACAGCATGCTCCTGACTTGGAACCTGGAAATATATACTAAATATATTACGATCAGGAGCACCAAAATCTGCCATATAATTAGAACCTTCTGTAAACATATCTATGCTACCATCAATTATCATTTCCATTTGAGTAACTGCAGTTCCTAGTTGGGAAGCAGGAAAAGTATTTATTTTAAGAGATCCACCACTTCTTTCCTCTACTAATTCAGCGACCTTTTCCATTCCCTTTGTAGATAAATCTTCTGCAGCGGCTGTGTTACCCCAGGTCAAAGTTACCTTGGGATCTTGTGAAGCATCTGGAAAATCCATAGAAGATACATCTGTTGCCAATGCCATATTAAAACTGATGCTAATAATTATTAACACCAATAAAACAATCCTGTTTTTCATAATAAAAGTCTCCTTTTTAAAAATACTATTAGATTTAGAAATTACTGTAATCAATATAAATCTTCTCACCTCCATACATTATATTTAAGTAAATTCTTTTTAATCGTACCATTTAACTTGAATAAATAGGCCATAGAAGAAACTTTGCCCAAGTTTTTTTTAAATAAGGGGGAAATCATTATTTTTTCCTTCTTTATATAATATAGTCGTTCAACGCAATAAAAATATTATTTTTAAATTATTTTTTAAATTCCTCAATACTCCTAGCAATCTCACCATTTGGTAATATAATAGGCTCTACAATGCCTTCGCTGTGCAATGCCCAAGGTATGAGAACAGCGGAATGGCCTCCTCTACCTCCAGCTACAACTACTTGAATATCTTCAGCGTTTCTAGTCACTGGAATTTCTTTCAAATATTCAAAACCAGCTGGTCGGACAGGGACTAAACCCCTATTAATCACCTGTTCTTTTGGCCAACGTACCGTCTGGTGAATATAATTCTTAATGACTTCCTTGTTCCATCCGTCTTTTTCAAAAATCTTCGCATGATCGGGTGTAAGGCAGACTACCAAAGGACCTGTACAATAACAATTATTACTTCCCAACGTCGTTGCACAATCAATGATGCTCTTCATTAAGTCCTCTGCTGTGTTTGTTAAAAATTCGATGATCGTATGTTGCCCTTCTGCCTTTAGAGTATAGACAACAGTGGTCTCAGCATCATAATAGTCTTGATTAATAGTCGTCCATGAAGTTAATGTGGGATCCTCTCCAAAGCAGTAAGTATATTCTGCTTGAGAAGAGAGACAAGCTAAATCGGCTATGCCCGGTACAGACCGGCATACATTAATCAGTACAAGATTTACAGCTCTGCCAATAGTAGCATTGGCTCTAAAGCCTGGGCCCAAACAGCCCTGGCCTCCATGAATAAGCAATTCCTGTGCTATTGGTCCACTGACTAGAACTAAATTCCCACCAGGATGAGAAGTGGTTACTGATTGTGTAAAATTATATTTTTGATTGGCCATACATCTAAATGCAGTAATCAGTATGGGCATATATTCAGGTTTGCATCCTGCCATCACTGCTGCTACAGCAATATCCTTCACCGTAATATCTTTCCCAGACGGGCCTATTTTTTGAGCCAGGACTTCTCCCTTTTCAAAAGGACAATAACTCATCATGTTGGATAATCTTTCCTCGGTAGGAGGAATGATAGGTAAGCCATCTGTGATATGCAATGAATCAAAAAGATCCATCGTTTCCTCCATAAATAGTCCTGGTTCTATAACATTATCTCTTACCTCTCTCGTTACCTCTAATTTTAGAATACCATCAGAGGGAGTTTGATCCAATTTAGTTGGTATCTCAGCACACTTTTCAATCTGATCAGGTGGCAAAGTAATGGAATCAATGATAAAATCCAATTTATTTAGAACTTCTTTTCGAATCTCTTCCTTGGTACTGGCTTGATAGATGTCAATGGGACATAAGCACAGATGACCAGCCCTTAAAGAAGCTACGCTTTCTACCAATCCGGCACCAGGAGGTGCAGTGATATAGACGGATGGAATGCCAACTTTTTCTAGCTGGATCGTCAGGATGGTTGTGGCAGAACTGGTTCCCATGTCTCCCAAGACAACAACAGCTGCCTTAAAATCTTGTTCGGCAAAACCTTTGGCCTGCTTATAAAAATCGTCTGTTCCTTTGCCACGGACTGTTTCTTTCATTTCAACAATATTAGATAGATCCATCTTTTTAAACTCTTCTTTGAGTGTAGTAAAAATCTCGTAATATTCGGCAAAATCCAGTTTTGTGTTGTTGTAGAAAAGTATCTTTTCCTTTTTTAATTCTTCAAGTCCCAAACGTTTAGCCAACTCTATTTTTTCCCGTTTCACTTGACCTCTTGGATCAATCAGATCTTTGGCTTTGAGATTACTCAATTATGTATACCTCCTTCTATCTACTGAATATGTTACTTTTAATTTTATTTAATTTTGTTTCACATTGTCAATTCCGTTTTGGTATTGCAGTAATTCCGTTTAAGATACAACTCTAATACCCCTTCATATTACACATATATTACAATTAAAATATTAGAACAGTGTGCATTGATTCATATAGCCTGCCAAATACAATTTATTTATATTGTTGGTAATAATGATAACTTTGTGTATAATTAATACAAAATAACAAATTATATTTGTGTCTTAAATCTGATTATTGATAAAATCACAAAACATTTGGTCTAAACCCCGACAAAAATGAATCCAAATTAAATTACTTTAAAATAAACTGTTGTCTTGGTGTTATATTCTATAATTGAATGAACAATTAGAAGGTAGAAAGTGCTTATTAGCATATGAAAATAGAATACTTATTATGTTTCGAAGCAATAAAGAAATATGGTAATTTTTCTGAAGCTGCCGAAAACTTGTATATTTCTCAATCAGGTCTGTCAAAACAATTGAAAGCGTTTGAAAATGAATTGGGGGTAAAACTATTTGAACGTAATCGTTCACCAATTAAATTAACACCCATTGGTGAACGTATTTCTGTGTATGTAAATAATATCCTAAACGTATATGACACAATGATATTAGAAACAAAGGAACATATCAAAATCGAAAGAAAAAAAATGAGAATTGCCTCCTTTTATGAAATGTCCCAATATGGAATTGCTGATTTATTAGTTGCTTTTGAGCACAATAAACCTAATTTTTATATTGAATCCAGAGAGTGTAGTCATGTAGAAATGCTTGATCTGCTGGATAATCGTAAAACTGATCTTGTCATTGGTTATCGTGAATTTTGGCCACAAAATATTAATTATTATTCAATACCACTAAAAAAAGATGATTTAGTATTAGTTGTTCATGATAACCACCCACTAGCAATTAATGAATCAATTTCTATAAAAGCTGTCAAAGAAGAAAGGTTTTGTTTCCCAAGAGAAGATAGTGCTTTATTTAGACTTTTTTACAATACATGTGTAATAAATGGCTTTATACCCAAGCTTACCCTATCAGACGTACGTCTGGGAACTATAAAAAGATATATCCTAGCCGGTATGCGTGTGACCTTACAAACACGGATTAGAGCAACTAATTTTTTTTATGAGAAAGAATTTCACTTAATTAATATAAAAGAAACTCCGCTGCTAACATTAACAATTTTAACAAATAAAGATTCGTTACCCAAAATAGGTCAACAGTTTATTCAATTTGCAAAGAAATACTATAAACAAAAAAATTAAAAAATAGACAGGTTGGTGATTCAATAAAAATTTCAATAGATTATGATGATTATTACTAATGTTATTATTTCTTTTTCATAAAAGTCATGGTTAATTTACTTAACTTAGTTTCTACACTTTTATTACGGTTCCCACATTACAGAAAAAGAAGCGTTTCCCAAATTCCTGGAATAAGCGCATAGAGGTTTCCAATCCAGTGCAATGAGAAGTGCCTATGCTTTCTATATCAAACTTTTTTAAGGCTTCTATACTCTTGGACTTACTTTTCTCACTGAGTGGATCAAGATGGGTCCCTCCAAAAATAGTATGAATGTGTTTCTGACCAGTTTTTTCCATAATATAGTTAATAATATTAATAATCCCTGAATGGGAGCAACCCAATACGATAACCAATCCCTTTTTAGTATTCATTATTAATGTTTGATCATCAATAACTATATCTTGAAGATAACCTTGCTCATTTTTCGACAGTAAATCAGGATCACCTTTCTCAAAAGACGTCCTGCGGGGGATTTCTCCACTTAACATCAATCCTGGAACAATCTCTATAAAACCGGTATTGAAGACAAACTCTGCTCCTTTGCTTTCTAGAACTTCACGACGATAAGGAATACCAATATTGCGTTCCACACCATTTCGAACATTATAACTATTCTTAAAAAGTGCTGGATGGGAATAGACTTTTACTTTCCCGGCATAATCCAGTACCCGCAACAGTCCACCAGTATGATCATGATGGTGATGGCTGATAATAATACCCTGCAGATTGGATAAATCCTTATGGAAATGGTGCGCATTATTAATGATGCCTATCCCCTGGCCAGTGTCAAAAAGAAAATTACCATACTTTGTTTCAATATATACAGACCACCCGTGCTCAGCAATAACACCACTATTAAAATATACACAATTCTCACAAAGCACTGTTGCTTTGATTTCCATATTACCTCCTTAAATAAAGTGTTTTTATTTCCCCCCAAATTTGACCATATTCTAATATTTTTAACTTTTTCCATCAAAACCGGATTCTTCATAACAAAAGGTTTTCCCAAACCTAGCACCACATTACAGGCACTTCCATAAGCTACTAGAAGGAGAAGGAGATTTTTATATAATCAAATATAGCAAAAATCTCTGGCATTTAATCACTTAATAATAGTATAATATCATAAGTAGATAAAGAAAAATTCTCTATTTCATTTCATTTAAGATAAGAATGGTATAAATTATGAAAGTTATTGATCTAAGTCATTTAATGTGTTCTAATATGCCAGTTTATTCCCAAGCTGGATCACCTTCCTTTCAAATTACCCATATACTGGAGAGGGATGGATTCAAAGAAACAAAATATATTATATATTCACATACTGGTACTCATATTGATGCACCTGGACATATGATTAATTCTGGTCCTAATCTAGACAACCTAGATATTAATCACTTTTTTGGAAAGGCAACTATGTTGGATTTTTGTCATCATAAAGACCTACATATATCCATTCAAGACTTATTCCCTCACCAGGAAAAAATAAGTAAGGTTGATTTTGTAATTCTTAAAACTGGATGGGATCAACACTGGGGAAAGAGTCAATATTATACAAGCTATCCCTATCTAAATGAAAAAAGTGCAGAATGGCTAACTAGATTTAATTTAAAAGGCATAGGTGTTGATGCTATCTCCATCGACCAATCTGAATCAATTGATTTTGCTGTCCATAAAATATTACTGTCCCAAAAAACGATTATCATAGAAAACCTAACTAATCTGGATGCTATTGAAAATGAATATTTTATGTTCTGTGCTTTCCCCTTAAAGATAAAAAATGCAGATGGTTCCCCGATAAGGGCTGTTGCGCTTGAAAATTCATGTAAATAAATCATGGTCATCTTCATTCCTGCAAGAATTATTTTCCTAAAATTTTACTTGTTTTGTTGATATTCCCTTGATATAATTTTAATTTAGTTATACTTCGTTAAAATATTTTTTTATTTTTTTATATGAATAGGTGTTCATAAAAATTGGAGGCAGGATTTGAATTTTTCTATTTGTCATAACATAACTGACAATATCAATAAGGTCATAGTCGGAAAAAATAAAGCAATTGAATTAATGCTAACAACTCTGTTAGCGGAGGGACATCTCTTGTTAGAAGATGTACCAGGGGTTGGAAAAACTCTTCTGGCTAGATCTCTGGCTAGAAGTATTGGCGGTACCTTCCGTCGTATTCAATTTACTCCTGATTTGCTTCCTTCAGATATAACTGGCTTTAATATTTATAATCAAAAAGAAGGTAAGTTCGTTTTTCAACCAGGTCCGGTAATGTCTAATATTGTGCTAGCTGATGAAATCAACAGAACTATTCCTAGAACACAATCCAGTTTACTGGAAAGTATGCAAGAGAGACAAGTTACCATTGATGGTATAACTATGGATCTTCCAGTACCATTTTTTGTTATTGGCACGCAAAATCCCATTGAATTGGAAGGAACATTTCCTCTCCCTGAAGCACAATTAGATAGATTTCTTATGCGTATCAAGCTGGATTATCCCTCCCATATAGAAGAAATGTTAATCTTAGAACGTTTTCAGAAAGTTGACCCCTTAGAGAAACTGGAGTCCGTAACTAGTCCTGAAGAGATATTGCACTTACAAAAAGAAAGGGCAAAAGTCCATATTTCTAAAGAAATTAACCACTATATTGTAACTCTGACTAATGCTACTAGGAATTATTCTAAAATTCGTTTTGGCGCTAGCCCCAGAGCTTCTTTACACCTGATGCGAGCAACTCAAGCTTTAGCAGCTTTAAGAGGCAGAGATTTTGTCTTACCAGATGATATAAAAGAGCTTTTTACTCCAGTATTGGCACATCGTATTGTTATGGAAACAAAGGAAAGGTTAAAAAATACTTCCCCTCAAAAATTACTGCAAGAAATTTTAGAACAGATAGAAATACCAACAATGGAAATAAGTAAATGAATAATGTAAATTATGATCGTCCACTCACCTCTATTTTTACTGACGGTTTTTTCCGATTCCTGTTACTGATATTATTATTCATTGCATTACTCTTGGTACAAAAAAATCTCATCTTAATCTCCATACTACTCTTGACCATGTTTTATGCTTGTAAACTATGGAGTCATGTTAGTATAAAGAATATCCATTACTCTTTTGATGCTGAGACGAAAAAGGGATTCCCCGGCGAAACTATTTCCTTACAGGCACAAATCTACAACAACAAAATACTGCCCATCTGGATAAAATTATTGATACCAATGGATAAAAGACTTATTCCTGAAATAAAGATGAAAAATAATTTTCTTTGTGAAGAATTCAGCCTACTCTGGTATGATCATTTTTTATGGAATTGGAATTTAACTGCCAAACAAAGGGGTTGTTTTCAAATTGGACCTCCTTTTTTAGAAACTGGCGATCTTCTAGGTTTCTTTCAAAAGAGGAGATATTTGTCACAATCAGCAGTAGAGGTAGTTGTTTATCCCAGACCAATATCCTTAAACTTCCTTTCGACACCCATTAAAGAATTCTTCGGAAAAACAGGAATAGATAGTCCGGTTAAGGACCCTGTTTATCCCATTGCCACTCATGACTATCAACATGGAGAACCAGCAAAATACATCCATTGGAAGGCTAGTGCTCGTTATAATCACCTTCAATCCAAAATCTTTGATTCTTCCACTCAAAGAAAAACACTATTAGTTGTTGATGTTAGTTCCTTTCAGAAAAAAAGACAGGAAGAATTATTCGAGAAAATCCTGGAGGTAGTAGCCGCAATGGTCTTAGAATTTGATAAACAAGGAAGTGCATATAGTATCTTTTCCAATGGTAAAGTTACCGGAAGTAGTATGATTGCCAACCTTTCTTTCGGTACTGGTCCCGAACAAGTTTCTAAGGCCATGGAATTACTAGCCAGATTAACAATAGAAGAATCTTGTTCTATGGATGAAATACTGTTTAAAGAAATGAGAATACCTGCTGGAATAGGATGTATTTATTGCGCTTATCGCATGAACAAAAAAAATACTGAAATTAACCAATTCCTGATAAAACATAATACACCTGTTTACCTTCTTTTGGCTAAGTCTTCCTATCACAAAAGATTTTCCCAAATTCCAGCATTGCTATTTAGTGATATTTATGGTGAAACTATAGATCTTGCTCGAAGTGATAGTCAATATATAAATAATTACATATAATATTCTTAAGAGTAATAAAATGGCTAAAGATTTGTCAAGAAATGGAACGCTATTAATCATTACTTCAGGTATGATGGAAATAACCTGGTTATATGCCTTAGCTTGTGTATTCTTCTTAATGTTAAATGCCCCCCTCTTTCCTATATGGGCAGCAATGCTGGCCTTTTTTATTCCCATAATAATTACCTCTCTAACAAAAGGAAGGGGTAAAAGAATTATTGAACTTTTTATTCTACATCTCCTTTTCTATGTATTAATATTGACCTATACTATATATAATTATAGTTATCGGTCTGTATCATTTCTAAATTTAAGATGGATACAAATGCTCTTCAATAAACAATTTGGACCGGTGGATGGATTTGCCTATTTTCTGCTTATTTGCTGGTTTTCCTGTTTTTGGTTCAGCGGATATAAATTAGCAAATCGTTCCAAGGACTACTTTGCTCTAACCTCCCGATTTGATCTTGGAATTGTCATGCTAGTCTTAACCTTTATAATTTCTGGGAGTACCAATACACTCTTCCCTAATGCAAGCATTTTAATTAGCTATTATTTTCTTTTCAGTATGCTAGCTATTATTCTTGCTCAAAACTCAAGAAGCTTAAAAACAAAATTTGATAGCCAGTTTAGTAAAACCAAATTAATATTTACGTTTATTCCAGTCCTATTGCTCCTTGTTAGCTGGGCATTCTTATTCTTCTTACCACAAATGACTTCTGTTGCCCAAGCTAGTTATAATATCTTAAAAGTGGTTTCTAATCCTATTGGTAAGTTCCTCCTAAAAATACTCATTTTTCTTTTTGGGTTCGGTTATCACACTACTGATATTAGCCCTACCCATTCATCTGACTCAGCAATATCTTTGCTTGATGGCAATGAGCTTTCCTGGTTGGGTAAAATACTTCAATGGATTCTTACTTGGGGAGGAATCTTGTTACTAATATTACTGACTACCTTAGCAATAGGTTGGTTATTGTTTTCTCTTTGGAAATGGTTTTCCTTAAAGACTACACTAGATATTGAAAAAAAAGGTTTCTATGAGGAATTATGGCTCTGGATAAAGCATATCTTTTTTGAAGTTAAGAAAGTTCTGAATAATTTTTTCAACTATTTGATAGCTTCCAGAAGAAAAGAAAATATATCTGCTCTATTTCAGAAGCTTTGCCATTGGGGTAAGAATAGTGGTATTCCACGAAAAAAATCCCAAACACCTTTAGAATACGGTAGACATCTGGCTTTTTTCTTTCCTGACAGTTATCAGGATATACAACTAATTATTGATAGTTTTAATCAAGAGAGATATGGAAAAAAATTAATTCAGTCTGAGGAACTGGAAGAAATAAAAAAGGCCTGGAGAAGACTATCTAGTCCCTCCAAATGGCCTTTACGATTACTGACTAAAATAATCTATTTCCGGAAAACAAACTTAATAGAAGCAATATCCTCCCATTCTTAACCAAAGATCTCACTGGTTAGAACATAGGTATTATATTTATCTAAGTACTCTATTGCTTAATAAGCCAATGCCCTCTACCTCAACTTCAATAATATCCCCATGTTTTAAGAATACAGCAGGCTTGCGGGCAAAACCGACACCTCCCGGAGTACCGGTCATAATAATAGAACCAGGCAAAAGGGTAAAGTTTTTAGAACAATAACTAACTAATTCCCTTATTCCAAAGATAAGGTCAGAGGTATTGGAATCCTGCATAACTTTCCCATTTAATCTGGATCTAATCCTACATTGATCGGGATTGGGTAATTCAGTCTCAATCCAGGGACCGAGGGGACAAAAGGTATCAAAGGATTTACCTCTAGCCCATTGTTGATCGAGGCGAAGTTGGCAATCTCTGGCTGATACATCATTACCACAGGTATATCCCAGGACGTAATTATCCACTTCATTGATTTCTATATTCTTCGCTTTTTTGCCAATAATAATGACCAGTTCAGCTTCATAATCAACTTCATTAGGGGCTATTTCTGGCAGTATGATATTATCTTCCGGTCCAATTACGCTGGAGGTTGCTTTTAGGAATATAACCGGTTTATTCGGATAACTCTTTCCGCTTTCCTCGGCATGTTTTTTATAATTTAACCCAATAGCAATTACATTAGGTGGATCTACCGGTGCCAGCAATTTCACCTCTTCTCTTTTTATTCTTAGTGAACCTACTAAGACTTTGTCAAATAGATTACCTTGGATTGTCCTGATCTCATCTCCTTGTAACACTCCATAAAATACTCCACCATTTTTTTGATACCTTACTATACGCATTTTGTCACTCCTTTATAGCTTTATATAATATTATGTTTTAATAAATAATTTCCATACTATGATCTTTTCTATTGATTTTATTATATTTTAAGCTAAAAAACCACTATAAATCTTGTTGGGATGTGTATATAATTAATAATGTGAATTACATACTTACTCATCAGATTTCTTATTTTAAATTATTATATAGTAATGACATTAAATTAATACTACACTGATTATTTACTAAAATCAAAGGTGCTTTATGAAAAATGAAAAAATTATTGGAATTCTGGGTGGGATGGGACCTGAGGCAACTATAGATTTATTCCAAAAAATTGTTCAGTTAACTCCTGCCAAACAAGATCAAGAACATCTTAGAATTATTATTGATAATAATCCCAAGATACCAGATCGCACTAAATCAATCTTGTATGGTAATGAAAATCCCTTACCTGAATTAATCAAAACAGCACAAACCCTGGAAAAAGCAGGAGTTGATTTTATAATTATTCCTTGTAACACTGCTCATTATTATTACCATGAAATACAAAAAATGGTTAATATCCCAATCTTAAACATGATCCAGGAAACAGCACTTTATATTCATCATACTTTTCCCTTTCTGAAAAATGTTACCCTATTTGCTACCAAAGGAACCTATCAAGCTGGACTTTATCAAACTTATCTTAATGCTCTTGGTATTAAAATATTAATTCCCAAAGAAGAAGAACAACATCAATTAATGGAAATTATCTATAGGATTAAGGCAGGATGGGATTTAAATCTCTTAAAAAGAGAAATCATTGAAATTGCCCGTTTACAAATAAGAAAAGGCGCTCAAGGCGTTATTTCCGGATGTACGGAAATACCCTTAGTATTAAAAGATGGCAATCTAGAAATACCGATTATCGACCCTACTTTTATTCTGGCTCAAAAGGCCATTGACAAAGCTATGAATAAAGAAAAGTAGCCAATTACAATAATAAGTTTTATTAACCATATATTTCTTAATTTTTTCTGTTTGTTTTTATATTGCACTAATCAAATAAACCACTATCTATTTTGTGCTTATTATTTATATACTTGTAATCATTCTTACTAGCTGTTATAAATTATTACAAAAAATATTTTAGCCAGAATATTGCTAATTGATTTGTGATATTAGAATCCTTGAGAGAAAGTAAAATGAGACAGAAAATTTCAGCTGATATGCTTTATAATTATGTTCAATGCCCTCATCGTTTATATCTTGATATTTTCGAAGATCTGAGCAAGAGAGATCCAGAAAGTGCCTTTATGAAATTGCTCTGGGAAAGAGGTATTGATTTTGAAAAACAGGTAATAGTTGAATCAAAAAAACCCTTTCTAGATTTAAGTGTTTATACAGGTTTAGAAAAAGAAGCCAGAACGAGAGAAGCCCTTAGACAGGGAGTCACATTAATTTATAGTGGTCGGATAAGTACTGATAATCTGGTTGGTGAGCCAGATCTCTTATTAAAACAGGATGGTGGATATATCGCTGGAGATATAAAAAGTGGTTCAGCACTAGAAGGCGAAAATAATGAATCGGAAGGAAAACTAAAAATACATTATGCTATTCAATTAGGTTTATACACCGACATTCTGGAACAACTAAACTACTCCTCCTCAAAAATACCTTTTATTCATGATATTAAAGGAAGAGATGTCATCTATGATTTAGTGCAATCAAGAGGAAAACGTGTTCAGATGAATTGGTGGGATCTATACCTGCAAATTCTATCAGAAGTACAACAGGTTTTAGAGAAAAAAATTACTACCTCCCCGGCGCATCAGGGAGCCTGCAAACTATGCCACTGGAGAACATATTGCCTTAAATCTCTTATAACTGCGAAAGACTTGACCTTAATACCGGAACTGGGTCGTAAGAAAAGAGATATTATGCATCAACAATTGAAAAAATTTACTGATTTTGCTCACAAATCCTTTCAGGAATTTGTTATCGGTAAAAAGACTATTTTCCCGAGCATTGGTATATCAACCTTATATAAATACCATGCTCGTGCTAGATTGCTGGCTCAGATTGATAAAGAGGCCTATACCCGGAAAAAAATAAAATTACCCCAGACAGATACTGAATTATTCTTTGATGTGGAAACTGATCCTATGCGTGATTTTTGCTACCTGCATGGTTTTGTAGAAAGACATCATCGGGATCCAGCAACTGAAAAGTATGTACCATTTTTTGCGGATAAGGCTGATGAAAAACAAGAAGAGAGAATCTTTATTGATGCCTGGCATTATATTAAGCAACATTTTCCTTGCAACGTTTATTATTACTCGCCTTATGAGAAGACTATCTGGAAAAGATTAAACGAAAAATATCCCGAGATTATAACATCATCAGAGTTAGAGGCTTTCTTTAAATCACCGTTGGTCATTGATCTTTATAGTGATATTGTTAGAAAATATACGGAATGGCCTACTTATAGCTATTCAGTAAAAGACCTGGCACAATACCTTGGCTTTCGATGGCGGGACGAACATCCCTCTGGTGCTGAATCCATTGAATGGTACCATCGCTGGTTAGAACAAGAAAGACTGGGTATTAAAAAGCGTATCCTGCAATATAATGAAGATGATTGTATTGCCATGCAGGTATTATTAGAAGGCATTCAAGAACTGCCTATAAAAAATCATTAGCCTCTATTGCTTTTCTCTAATTTTTCTTTGTAAACCCTTAAAACCCAAAAACTATTTTTTAGGATAGCATCCTGAAATAAACCTCTTGTTTTCCCTAAATGAATGAAAGAAAAATGGGAATTTTATCGTATTATAATTGACAATAAAAATACAATCTTTTAAAGAATTGAGGAAATATATGTATTTATCCAGTAAAAAGAACATAAAGATCCTTTCCCTGGTGAATGCGGTAGATACATTGATACTGATTAGAGATTTTAGTCGGTTCAAATCGATAACTTTTAATTTTTTATTCTGGCATGTTGTATTTTCTATGGCCATGGGTCTAATCGGTATCTTTCATGCTTTATGGCATGTCCAGCATTACGGAAACTATTTAATAAATCGCAATAATAATATATTATAATAGATAAGCTAATATTCTTGCCGTTTTATTTTTTGAAAGAAAGTATTTTTTGCAAATTGAAGAAAGATTTTATGATCAAGTTTTCTGATTGTGCACAAAAAACAGATTCCCAGCTGGTTGCCCTGACTTTAAAAAATCAGGAATATTATTATTGTCTTATGAAAAGATACGAATCTCCCTTGATGAACTATATCTATAAACTATCTGGAATGAACAGAATGGATATTCAGGATATTTTACAGGAGGTTTTTATCCTAGCCTATCAAAATTTGAATGATTATAATGAAAATTTCAAATTTTCCAGCTGGATTTATCGCATTGCCCACAACTATACTATTAGCATGATTCGGAAAAAGCCAAAAAACTCCCAGAATATCTCCTGGGATGAGCATGATTTAGACCAGCTGATACAATCTGATTTTAATCTGGAAGAAAACTTCGTACAAAAAATTGATTATGAAAATTTGCTATGGATAATCGATTTATTACCATTAAAATATAAAGAGGTACTATTATTAAAATTCTTAGAAGGAAAGGATTATCAGGAAATTAGTGATATTATTAGAAAACCCATAGGAACGGTCGGTACCCTAATCAATCGCGCAAAAAAGATACTATTAAAAGAAATTGAAAAGCATAAAGCAGGTATAAAAAATGGTTGATATCAGCAAAGATACTTTAGAAAAAATAAAAAAAGAGAAGGTACATCCTAAACCACGCTGGTATTTTTTAACCAGGAATTACTTTTTCTGGTTAATGTTTGCTTTGACTACAGTGCTGGGTGGTATTTCTTTTGGAATGATTATGTTTATTACCAGCGATCTGGATTGGGATATTTATCATTATCTCGGTATCAGCTTGCCCAAAGCAGTACTAATGAGCCTTCCCTATCTATGGATTATCTTATTGCTGCTTTTTTTGTTCATCACTTACTATAATTTTATCCATACCCGAACTGGTTATCGTTACCGATTTATAATGATATTTTTTATTGGTCTAATCATTAGCGGCTTAATGGGACTGGGCCTTTACCAATACGGCTGGACTGAAACTGTTGATAGGCAGCTAAGAATTAGAATCCCGGGCTATCATCATTTAGTCTATAGCAGAGAAAATCAATGGATGCATCCTGAAAAGGGTTTGTTAAGTGGTATTGTGGTTTCCCTAGAATTAGAAAATAATTTGTTGCAACTAAGAGACTATCTTGATAAGGAATGGGAAATTGATATTAGCCAGGCTAGAGTAAAGGGAATGTTCCCATTGACTCAGAATCTAGAAATAAAGATATTGGGACAGAAACTATCTGAAGATAATTTTAAAGCTACTGAAATCAGGATCCCCAGGGGCTCAGCCCAAGGCAAAGGAAGAAAATCAGGATTTAATTAAGCTGATGTTTGCTTTTTTAAAAACATTATATTTGGACTTAATAAGACTTAACCTCACTATGATTCAGGTTTTTCCAGATGGCTTGATGCTGCTCTTGATATTTTTTTACTAATAGAACAGATTGATTGTTCTTCAATACTGTCTTTATTTTTCCTTCTAAAAAAACATACTCTTCCCCTGACAGTGGTTCACCATTTTCTGTACATACTTGATCAATTTTCCAGTTATGGCACAATACATCTACCTTATATTTAATAACCTGATCTAAAATAAAATGACTTCCTCGGAATCGTCCATCATCTCCGCTGAGCCGTAGGCCGGTACCAGCCAGGGCACCGATAACTCCATCCCCGGTCCCGCCATGTTCTGACAAGTGTAGAGACAGCTGTTCTGCCAGTTGGTAGGCATCCTGCTTAGATAATTTTTTTATTTTCGCCTTTTGACCGAAAGATATCAGTCTTTCAGGATATTTCACCTCATCTGTAAATACCACACACAAACCCGGATCAGCTTCCGGAGCTGATTCTCTTGTTAAATAGGAAATAGCCAAATCGATGATATTCCCTATTTCTTTTCTCTGAGATATTTCTCCGGCAAAACACATCACACTGTTGTGAGAGGTATAAGGGACCGACGGGTGAACGAATAACTGGTGCCTGGTGATGCTGTCAGTTATCCCCCACCCATTTTCAGTAATACTTTTCCTTATTTTCTCCAGCAGATGGCCGGTACCCGGCCAATCTTTCTGATCCGTATCATCAATTGCTAATAGATATCTCATCTGCTGATCTATACATCCCCTTTTCTCAAGCGCATTCCTTCACCGCTTAATATCTTTTCTATATATTCGTCTGTTAAATCCCATTCATAAAAGCTGGAATAAAAATATTTTACTTCTTCCTGCATATTGATATCTTCAAATAAATCCGGATATAACAGCTTGGCTACCCATAAAATTGCCAGAGGTGTTTCCAGGGCATTGGTGGGATGACCCCAGCGGGATACACCATTGGGCATTTTATAAACTCTTTCATTTTTTACAGCCTGTAAATCAGCCCACTGTTCATTGGTAAGAATATATTTATCCACATTCTCTTCATTGACAATAATAACTTCTGCATCCCAGAGCAATATTTGTTCTAGGCTGGCAAAATATTTATTTTCTAAAAACTTTAAATCTGTATCTAGAGAAACATTGTGTGCTCCAGCAATTTCCAACCACTCAGCTGCCAGAGTACCCCGGGCATCGGTCCTGGTTGCCTCATTGACTGAGTGATACACAGTAATTCTTTCAGAATAAGGAATATCTTTCATCTTTTCCTGTACTCTTTCTATACAATAATTGTAATAATCAATATATTGTCTGGCTTCTTCAACCTCACCAAGTGCTTTGCCTATCATTTCCATAGAAAACTGATGCTCGGCAATAGATCCATAATCAATGACCAGATAAGGAATGTTAAATTGCTCTATTTGTGCTATATAGGCTTCATTGACCGCATTTTCTCCCTGTACAAACAGGATATCACAATCTGCCCGTGCCAGCTCTTCAATGTTAATGACACTGCTTTTGCTGGGAACTAAGGCATCCTTAATGTTTGGAAACATTTCTATAAAGAGCACATCTCTTCTCAGGCCATCTACAATTGCCACAATATCAGGTCCCCGGTTCAGTAAGGCAACAGCATGACCGGAATAGGCAAAAAGGCAGCCGATTCTTTCTATATCCTCAGGCTCGGGTATCTCTACTTCCCTGCCAAAACAATCTACAACAATATTTTTTTCTGTAGTTATCGTCTCGCCTGCCAGGCTGGCTGTAGCGAATACCGATAATATACAAAAAGTTATACTTAAAAAGATATTGAAATTTCTTTTACACATATACCAATGCCTCCTTTGCTGATAGTTTTATAGGAATAATGTATTTCTGCTTTTTTATCTCATCTAAATCATAATCAATAATTTTGCATTCTATCTTAAATATTTTGCTGATAATCTCTTTGGTCAACACCTCACCAGGCCGTCCAAATATAGCAAAGCTTTTTTCATTTAGTATGGCGGTAAAGGTTGTTAATCCATTATTTTCAAAATAAAAAGCGTGGTTCAGGTAATGGGTGGCTAGGATAATGGATAAGTTCTTCCTTTTCGCTAACTGTTTGGTAACCTCTAAGACTGTTAAACTATTCTGGAAATCCAAAAAAGTGGTAGGTTCATCCATGATCATAATTTTGGATTGCTGTGCCAGTGCTCTGGCTATCATGACCAGCTGTCCCTCTCCACCGCTTAATTCAGTATATGGTCTGTGCAGTAAATGTTGTATACCTACAGTCTCAATGGCTTCATGGGCAATGGAAATATCATCTTTGTCAGGAGAACCAAACATGCCTACATAGGACGTCCTTCCCATCAGGACAATCTCTTCCACTGTATAGGGAAATGTTTTTTTATGTATTTGCGGGACATAAGCGATAATGCGGGCAATTTCCCTGGCTTTTAAGTGATTAATATTTTCCCCCTGCAACAATATTTCACCTTTTTTTAAAGGGAAAATTCCCATAATACAATCCAGGAGAGTTGTTTTGCCTGAACCATTAGGTCCTATCAGACAAATAACTTCTCCGGTTTCCATCTGGAAATTAATATTTTCCAGAACATCATTCTGACCATAACTAAAACTAGCCTCTTTTACTTCTAATAAAGGCATTTTACTACCATCCTTTCCCCTTGGTCTTTTTTAAAAGATAGACAAAGAATGGGCCGCCAATTAAGGCAGTAAGTATCCCCAGGGGTATCTCGGCGCCAATCAAAGTACGGCTTAAATTGTCTACCACAATCATAAAGAAAGCTCCCAGAAAAAAGCTGGCTGGAATAAGAATACGGTTATCATTACCGACCATCATTCTGCCAATATGAGGCATAACTAACCCCACCCAACCGATATTACCGCTTACGCTAATTGCTCCGGCAGTAGCCAATGAAGCACATAAAACCATAATGATTTTAGTCAAGATATTATTAATGCCCAAGGCTTGGGCTTCTTTATCACCCATAGATAGAACATTAATCTGCCAGCGCAGGGCAATCAATCCGATTACACCAATCGAGATGGGTATGATAGAAAAATAGATATCCTTATACTGGGAAGTGGCCAGACTGCCCATCAGCCAAAAGGTAATTGACGGTAATTTTTCAAAAGGATCTGCCACAAATTTAACAAAAGAAACCAGTGCAGAAAATATTGAAGAAACAACTACACCGCCCAATACCAGGGTAATAGTAGGGGTAGAATGGTAAATCTGCCCGATGAAAAAACTCAATGCTACGGCTAGTAAGGCAAAACCAAAGGCATAAAAATAAACCATATAATTCTGGCCATATAAAATAATGGCTAGCACTGCCCCAAAGCTTGCACCAGATGAAACTCCCAGAATGCCTGAACTGACTAGAGGATTACGGAATAATCCCTGAAAGGCAGCCCCACTGATAGCCAGGCTACCTCCTACCATTGCACCCAGAATAGCCCTGGGTAATCTTATCTTCCAGACCACTGTGTTATAGATATCCGGAAAGTCCTGACTGACCTGAGAATGGAAAGCTACTTTAAAAACAGCCATTATATCAGACCAGGTTAAGGGATATCGGCCTATGAAAAGTGAAAAAAATATCCCGATAAAAGGTAGAATAATAATAAGTATAAAGAGTACGCTATTCTTTTTTAATTTCAAAGCAGAAGAGAATTTTTGCATCTATATTCTGGTAAATATCATTTTTTATTCAGCATTATTCGGAATTATTTCGCTTTCCCTAAAGCCATAAACTCCAATACTAATTCTTCTCCTAATTTCTCACCACTTTTGGATTCTAATTCAGGGGAAATAATAATCTGGTAAGTTTTTAGGGATTCTATAACGTCTTTTATAATTATATTAATATTGTTTCTCTTTTCTCTTTCAATCTGATCATCAGCCATTTCAACTTTCAGAGATACTGCACCGCCATCATCCTTGCTGACAACCTTGAAACAATTGCTATTCTTGTCACTGACCTCCATGTTAACTACATTCTTACTAAAAGTAAATTCAATAATGATACTTCTCTGCCCCTCCTTATTCAATTCATCAATCATGCGAAATGCTTCCAAGACCAGCGGATTCTTGCCGCTGTCCTGGGCTAGGGCAGAAATAGATCCTATTGTAAACATAACAACGAAGATAATAACTAAAATTAGATTTGACTTTTTAATGGTCTGAAAACTAAAAAACATAAAATCCCTCCAAAACAATATAGTTTTAATTAAAACAAAAATCCTGTACGTTTCCCCGTACAGGATGTAATGATTTCCTCTTTCCAAACACGGGGGATTCAGCAATTTCTCGCTGAACCTAACGGTTAGCCTTCATAGGAATCCTTTAGAAAAACTAACTCAAAGAAAATTGTATCGTTATTTAATTAATCGCCATTAATTATACACAATAAGTTATTTTAGTGCAAATATATAGGCCTAATATAATTAAGCTATGAATATTAATCATATTAAAAAGAATAGATACCTGTAACAGATATCTATTCTTTTTAATGATATTATTCTCCTTATTTTTCGATTACTATATCAGCTAATGGCTGGGGAAGATTTTCTAAAACATCCACAACGGGTGGATTAATGATAACCTGCCCTGTCTCTTCCATTATCTCCTGACCAAGTGGACTTAAGATAAATTTCATTAACCTGACCGCCTCTTGTGGATGAGGAGCATTATTGGGAATTGTCATCCCATAGATAATTGGTAAAATGTCATAATCCGGATTGACTGAGGCAAATCTTTTAAAAGCCAGTTTGACTTTCATATCCGGATACAATGTTTTGTATTTCTCAGAACCCAGGTTAATTTCCGGCGGAAACTCCAGAAAATTGACTCCATGCTGCTGGGCAACACTTTTGTACTCAAAGCCATAATCCAAGTCACCTGACTGGATAGGGAAAAGCAATTTGATACTGGAATCCCTGATAGCCAGCCTTTCCGCTTCCAGAATTTCTGGAATCAGAATTGTACAGATGCCATCATTTTCTTCCACTTTGATAGGATAAGAGAATCTTCCAATTACACTATTCAGTATATCTTCTTCCTGATAAAAATATTCTGCTAATTTTAAAGCCATCAAAGCCCTATAACCACAGGCATCAAAGCGGGGGTCCGAAATCCCTACCTTTACCTCTAGCCTGGCTAGAATTTGATACCAGTTATCTGCATCTATCTCTTCAGCATATTTACTCTGAGAGGTATAAGCTAATCCTAAAGTATTTGTACCAAATTGGATACACCAATCAGCATAAGGTTGGTTACTTTCCGGAATCATTGTTTCATACATCAACTTTGGTATCAACGAATAATCTGCCACTGCAACAATATCAGCAATAGGCTCTCCTGAAAAAGCCGGTAGTTCAATGACATGCCTAATAACCTGAATACTACCATGGCCTTCAAGTAAGACATCAATATCTAGATTTTCTGCCTCAAACGCTTTTTCTATCGCTCCAAAAGGAACTAATAAGCTGCCGGCTGTTTGGATTTTGACAATTTTTTTCTCCTGACAAAATCCGGTTAAAACTAAACCAAGAATTAGCAAAATCAAAAAAGCACCCGGAACAGCTTTTTTGAACAATTTTCTTGTCATTATTCCTCTCCTGTTAGGTATTCAGAGAATTAGTTCACAATTCCTCTTATGGGAAAATTACTTTAATTTCTTTAATTTGCCCCACCTGTTCTTTCCCGGTTAAGTCTTCTCCAACCAGTCGTAATGGCCAGTAATTTTCCGGTAAGGATTCTCCGTCCAATTTATAAGCTACAATAATTTTATTCCTGCGAGCGATAGAAGAAATAGGCAAAGTAGCACTAAATCCATCACTAGCAATAACTTCTACCTCATAACCATCCTGTACCAAGGAATCATTAAAAGCCTTATCTTCATGAGGATTATCGTCATCTACCCGTCCTACCAGTAACCAAAGAGGAATGCCTTCCCATTCCCTGCCTTTATCGTCAACATATTTAACACCATGACATCCTTCAGAGGCACCGGATTCGAAAGTACCTCTATCAATATCTTCCTCCCGGGCACCTTTTAACTGTAAAATCCAATCTTTGGGAGCGGCAACAAGCTCAATCTGCTCAACCCATTTACTCCACCAATGACCATCAGTCACCTGGTTCTTTTCACTGAGGATAGCCAGTCTTAGTGGCCCTCCCAGTTCAAAGGTCATCTCATCTCCATCAGTCTGGTAAGCCAGAATCATGTGCAGATCACCATGCGGAACTTCATTTTGAGAAACTGGGTCATAAGTAATAAAATCATTCTCACTTACCTGTTTATAGCTGAAAGTCATGGCATAACCATCTCTGGAGATAATCTTAACCGCCGTATCAGGATTAATTCCTCCAACCATATCACATAGATCTTTTATAGAAACTCCCTTTAATTCAAAAGGCCCTTCAATAACACCAGTACTGCGCATTCTTCCACCCCAGCCTTCCAAAGCAGGTAACTCTTTAATCTCCTCCATGGTCAGTGTTTTTACAGTATCACCGGAAGCTATTTTTAGTGCAATATCTTCCTGCGCTGTCAAAACACTGCTTACTGTAAAAAACATTATAGTTATCACTACCCATAAAATTGCTACTTTAAATTTATTTATCTTCAACTTACTCCTCCATATTTATTAATTTTGCTAAAAATTTAACACTTATTATTTTTAGTTAAACTATAATTTAACCCCCTTTCCTGATTAAATAATTTCATTAGTTGTTTTCATTTCTGGTTATTAAAATTCTTAAAATTATAAAGATAACAAGCGATATCAACACTCCCAGAGCTGCAATAGGACGAGCATAGGAAAGACCAAAATTAAAGCGGTCAGAAACTAAAACTGGTAATGCCTTTCCACTCTTGCCCAAAAAGGAAGCATTATAGGCAATGATCATTACTGCGCCAAATTCACTTACACCCCGTCCCCACATGAGAATAGAGCCGGAGTAAATACTTTTTAAAGCCAAAGGCAGAGATATATACCAAAATACCTGCCAATGTGACGCTCCATAGGTGTAGGCAATCTCTTCTAATTCAGTATTAATGGCTTTAAAGCCTTCTTTGACTGAATCAATTAAAAAAGGAACACTAACAAACATCATAGCCAGGACAATCCCAGCAAAGGTCTGGAAAAAATCAATACCGATAACTTTAAAAACTCTTCCCATAAAATAATTACGTCCAAAAACAAAAAGCAATGCTACCCCCGCAGCAGAATGCGGAATCACAATCGGGATATCTATAATTGCCTCCAGCACCCTCTTGCCAAAAAAATGATACCTAGCCAATAGATAAGCCAAGGGCACTCCCAACAAAAAACCAATAACCGTTGCTGTTAATGCAGCTGTCACAGTTAAATAGATAGAGTAATTTACTTCCGGGTCTAAAATTGTATTCCACAATGTAGACAATGGGGTATAGAGAATAGTCTTTAATGGTGGAAGAAGTATAAACAAGATAGTAATAATCCCCAGCAAAATAAAAATTAGATAGAACGTATCGATATTTTTTCTCATCCTAATAAGCAAATCCTTTTATTATTTTCATAGACATTTATACTCTTTCCCTTAGATAATATTCTCCAAAAAATAAAAAAACAGCACTTTTTGATCTTTCTAACAACAAGTTATCTCAAAAAGTACTGCTATATATTTTTAACTTCATGATTCTCTCCTTTCCTAACACGGGAGGCTTATACATTTCTGTTTAAGCCCTTAAGACTTTTGGAGTCTTGTGTTTACCGGTCATAGAATAATCCTTAGACCAGGTAAATCGAAGAGATTAATTATTGCTACACTACTATTGCTTTGCGTTAATTCTATACTAACACCACTGTAAATTATAAATGATATTAGTATATTGTCAACACAACAGAAGATTAGATAAAAGAAAAAATCTATTAAACTTTACTCATCAACCGCTATCATCACATTACTAGCTTTAATGACTGCGTAGACTTCTTTATTGACTTCCAATGCTAAGTTATGAACAGAAGATTTGGTAATGACAGAAGTAATTTCCAAGCCATTGGGTAACCCAATAATCACCTCATCATTAACGGCTCCTTCAGTAATAGCTTTGATTTTGCCCTTGAGCATATTTCTGGCGCTTATTTTCATATTACATTCCTCCCTTTAAGTGTTTTCTTCTAGTATCTATTATTTATTATACACCATTCTAAATCTGTTTGATATCTCATATTCTAAACATTCTTACGTCCCCGCTATAACGATATGCTTACTAATTTTCCAAGGTAGATGAATGGAATCAGATTATAAATGTCAAATCTAAAAGATTCCCAAGAGAATATGATTTGATTTTAGTTTTTCCTAATTTTATAGACTAAAATATCAAGCTTTGATAGATAGCTATTTTTTCCAGAATTCCGGAACCAGCAAAACAAGTACGGTGTATATTCCTAAACGACCTAAAAGCATACAAATAATCAAAGCTATCTTACCAATATAAGAAATAAAGGCATAATTCTGAGCAGGGCCAACCAGTCCTAAACCAGGTCCTACGCCTCCTAAAGTAGCAGCCACTACGCCTATAGCACTAGTAATATCTAAGCCTGTAGCAGTAATTATCATCACACCTGCTATGAAAACAAAAATATAAATGGGGAAAAAAGATTTAATGCTTTGCATGACATCATCAGAAATAACTTTATCTCCCAAACGAACTTGCACTATAACATGAGGATGGAGCAATTTATCAAAGCTTTGTTTTAACTGTTTGAACATCAATAGCATTCAAACTCTTTTAATGGCTCCGGTAGTTGAACCCACACAACCACCTAAAAACATCAATAACACTAAAATATGTTGTGAAAAGTGTGGCCAATTACCATAATCCGCATTTATAAAACCAGTTGTGGTAACTATCGATACAACTTGAAATGAGGCATATCTTAAAGCATTGTGTATAGAATCATAAATAGAAAATCTCAACTGTAAAGTTACTAATAATATTGAAATCAAGACAATAGATATAAAAATATTTATAAGCTTATTCTTCTTTTTTACTGACCAAGGTTTTAATTGTGTCTTTGGCTTTTTGCATATTTGCCTCCAGTTCATTAGTCTGAACAGTACTGGGAACAATTTTAGACTGACTAAAATCAATGGCTACCTTTTCTACTCCTAAGCTTTTAACTAAAGTTAGCAGTGTCTGCCTTGCTGAATTTTCAACTTCTGATTGTAATTTATTAACCACTCCTTCAGCCAGCTTAGCAGCTTGATTTTTTGCTTCCTCTTTTAAAAGATTCTTATCTGCTTCACTGAACCCGGAACCAAAAGCACGATTGAGTAAATCAGGCAGTAACCAGGGCAGGAATTTGGAATTCTGTTCATCATAAAAACTTATATCGCGAATATGCACCTGATAAAGACAGGGAGGCATTTTTAATGTATATCTATTTTCATTTAACTGTTCAATTTTAAAATCAGGACTACGTAAATCATAACGAAAATCAATATCAAACTCAAAAATCATAGCCATCTTTTTGGTAGAAACTAACCATTGAAAGTATCTCTTACCAGTATCACCAAACCAATGCTGAGAGGCAGTAACAATTTCCTTAGTAACCATCTTAAAGGCCACCAATTCTCCTACCGAACGAAGTTGCTCAATTGATGAATATATACGAACCTCTTTTCCTGAACCACGAGGGCGAAAGAATAACCACCATAAGATTATAAAAAGAATAAATGCCAAGAAAAAACCAAGAATGGTAAAGATTATATTTTCTGGCATTATCTAAATCCCCCTTTTTATTACATTATATAAAGATATGCTTTTTTAACTTTTTCCTTATTTAGTTTTCTTCATAAACATATATTCCATAATTTCGTAAACTAATCTATAATAACTACCTCAACTAAGTATATCATAATAATGGTAATTACCCCTATCGCTTCTGAAAATATAGACTAGACACTATTTATGATTAACCTTTCACGATGTTGACCCATTACCTATCTAAATCTTCAAATAATGATTTGTTCTGGATTAAGCAAAGTGGGAGATCGCTTTCATTTTAACTATACTAAAGAAAACTCCGCCATGACTAGCTGATCAGTACCTCAGCAATTTGGACCGCATTTAAAGCTGCGCCTTTTCTGAGATTATCAGACACAATCCACATAACCAATCCCGGATTAAATACCAGGTCATTTCTTATTCGCCCTACAAACACCTCATCTTTCCCTTCTGCCATCAAGGGAAGCGGATAATTAGACTCATTGGGCTGATCAATTACCTTAATGCCGGGAAAATTGGTTAAAAACTCCCTTGCCTGTTCAGGACTTATCTCTTTTTTGGTTTCGATATGCACATCTTCAGCATGAGATCGAAAAACTGGCACTCTTACCGTTGTTGCTGAAACATTAATATGATCGTCATGAAGAATCTTTCTAGTTTCATGCAGCATCTTCATCTCTTCTGAGGAGTAACCATATTCATCAAAAGAGCCGATGTGAGGCAGTACGTTAAAAGCAATCTGATGAGGATATACACTAATATTAATATGCTCATCCTTCAAAAACGAATCGGTCTGCTCTGCTAACTCCTCTATAGCTTCTTTCCCTGTACCGGATACTGATTGATAGGTAGCACAAATTACTTTATTAATTCCAACTATATCATAAATCGGTTTTAAGGCAACTACCATTTGAATAGTAGAGCAATTAGGATTGGCTATGATACCTTGGTGTTGTCTAACATCATTCGGATTAACTTCAGGAATGAGCAGAGGTACCTTGGGATCCATTCTGTAGTATTTTCCATTATCTATAACTACTGCTCCTGCCTGAACAGCAAGCGGTGCAAAATATTTACTAACTTCATCTCCTCCAGAAAAGAGAGCAATATCAATACCCCTAAAAGAATCGTCTTTTAGTTCTTTCACTTTAATTTTTTCACCTTTAAAATAATATTCCTTCCCCACTGAACGATGTGAAGCATATAGTAAAAGATGATTTACCGAAAAATTTCTCTGTTCCAGAACTCTGGTCATTTCTTCGCCCACAGCTCCGGTGGCACCTATTATTGCTACATTATAATATTTCATTTCTTTAACCTTCCTCCTCTAATTGAAATTCTTGATGTACGGCTCTAACAGCTTTCTCTATATGTTTTTGGTTTATCAGACAAGATATTCTTGTTCCTGAGGTACTAATCATATCAATATTGATATTATTACGCGCCAAGGATTCAAACATGCGAGCTGCAATGAGGGGATCAGATGTAATTCCAGCTCCAACAATGGATATCTTGGCAACATCATTATCGGAAAGTACTTCTGGTGAACCAATCTCAGAAGCAACTTTGTTGGTTATGCTAAGCGATTTTTCCAGATTGTCCTGAGCAACTGTAAAAGCAATGTCATTAACTTTATCATGTTCAGCACTCTGGATAATCATATCGACAGTAATTTCCTCCCTAGCTAGCGCTCTAAACAATTTAGCAGCAATGCCCGGAATATCTGGAACATTTTTGATTATTATTTTACCAACATTTACCTCATATGTTACTGCTCTTACATTTACCTTCTCTAACATTAATATCTCCTCCCCTGTTTTAATGATTGTTCCTGGACCATTATGAAAACTTGATTTTACTAATATCTCTACACTATGGTTTCGAGCAATATCAATTGCCCGATAATACAACACTTTAGCGCCTAAAAGAGCCATCTCGGACATTTCATCATGAGAAATTTCTTTAATTTTCCTTGCCTCGGGTACCAGTCCAGGATCAGCAGTAAAAACACCGTCTACATCAGTATAAATTTCACAACACGCTGCCTTCACCCTGGCTGCCAGAGCAATAGCAGTAGTATCAGAACCCCCTCTTCCCAGGGTGGTAATATTTCCTTCATCATCAATACCTTGAAATCCAGCAACAATTACTATCTTTCCTTGATTCAAAGCCTTCTTGATACGTTGTTCATCTATACTATTAATTCTGGCTCTGGTGTAAGAATTATTAGTTCTAATACCAGCCTGAGCTCCGGTAAATGAAATTGCCTTCTCCCCCAGGGTTTGAATAGCCATCGTTACTAAGGCAATTGATACCTGTTCACCGGTGGATAATAACATATCCATTTCTCTTTCACTAGGATTTGGTATTATTTGGCGAGCTTTATTCATTAGATCATCTGTTGTTTTACCCATAGCTGAAACTACTACAATTAAACGATTTCCCAATCTGGCTTGTTCTACAATCTTTCGAGCTACCATTTTAATTTTTTCGATATCTGCAACAGAACTCCCTCCATATTTTTGCACAATAATAGGACAGTCTTTCTCTCCCTTTATTACAATCGCCCCATCTATATCGGGATCCAGTACCTTTACCTGGCTTTTAATGCCGGCAGCGGAAAAGGTTTTCCTCATGATTTTTATAATCTCGTTTTCCAGGCCATCTTTCACCAGTGAAATAATGGTAGGGCCTGAACCACTTAATGCAACACCGGCTATTCCACTTTTTTGCACCTCTGTAAAGATATTCTTAGCTCCTTTAATAAAGGGGAGGCGGAACTGCTGATGAAGACGATCCTGCATTGCCTCAGGAATAAGTTCCCATTTCGATTGTTGTAAGGCATTTACCAGTAAGGCAGATTTACTTAGATTGTCCACAGCATCCTGAAGAGAAACCTGTTCGGGCAATACTTTTCTCATCTCTTCTGTACTTAAGGTAAAAGAAGGTATCCCCACTACTGCTTTCATGTCATGGGGTATATCCAATTTTACCCATTTTATCTGCCCCCTCTGATCTCTATATGAAATGGTAAAACCACCAATAAGTGCTGGTACGATGTTATCAAGATGACCTTCCAGACTGAAAGCCATTTGTAATATTTCTTCCCTGCTTAAATTAAGATCATAGAGCTGGTTCGTTGCCATGATTCCACCAATAATGGCAGCTGCACTACTTCCTAATCCTCTTTCTATCGGTATTTCGTTTTTGATAGTAATCTTTATACCCCTATTAACCGGGTTGATATTAGCTTTATCCATTACCAGACTGGCTGCTCTATAGATTAAATTGCTTTTATTAGAGGAAAGCATTTCCATTCCTTCTCCTTCTGCTTGAAACACAAAATCTTGCCCAATTTTCTCCATTTCTATTTCCAGGTAAAGAGATAAAGCCATTCCCAGACAATCAAAACCTGAGCCCAGGTTTGCTGTTGTAGCTGGTACTCTTACTTTTACCATTATTTCCTCTCCTTTAGATAAACATGGAATAGATAATCAATAAACTTAATTATTGCCTAATCAGGTTTATGGACAGAAACAATCAAGACAATGTCATAGAAAATATTGTTAAAAATCTATTTTTGTATTGCCTTCTGATATACTTCGAGGTAATCTATTGCTTGAATATAATTAACTTTTTTTATTTCTTTTATAGCCTCTTTTGCTTTCCTTTCCTCTATCGAATCAATGATAAAGCCTATGGTTAAGGTATTATCTTTATGTTTTATCTCTGAAACTCCATCCACTAATAGACTATGCTTTAACAAAACATTCCTTATATTTTCTCTATCTTCTTGCTTATTTTCTAATGTAATTTTCAGAAAATATGAACGTTCAACCTGATCCAGTTTTTCAATCTTCAATTCTTTAAAATCTTTAAGTAAAAAATTATATTCAAAGTTCTGAGGCTTTCTGATAATTCTTATAATATCGCTGATAATCATGCTGGCTCCAGCAATGCCCCCTGCTCCTGCACCAGAAAAGAATAAATCTCCATAGCCATTACCAGATAAAAATATCCCATTATTGGCACCCTGAATATTAGAAAGTAGATGATCCTCTTTAATTACAACAGGGCTAATCCAGATATCTAATTCATTATATTTTTTTCTGGCTGTGGCTAGTAATTTAATGCGATAACCAAGCTGTTTTGCTAACTGAATATCATCAAGGGTAATATGGCCAATGCCGGAATAATTAATCTGGTTCAAATTCAACCTTCCTCTGAAGCCAAGGGTAGCCAGAATAAACATCTTATACGTAGCATCCAATCCATTAATATCTTTGCTGGGGTCTGCCTCTGCATAACCCATATTCTGTGCCTTTTTCAACGCTTCTTTCTGGGTTATATTCTGTTCCCACATCAAATCCAAAATGTAATTGGTGGTGCCATTTAAAATTCCGCTAATCTCATTAAGTGGACATGATGTCAGAATATTCAAAATAACTTCTAGAATAGGGATAGCACTTCCCACAGAGGCTTCGAATAAGAATTGAACATTATTCTTATGAGCAATTTCGAGCAATTCATATCCATGTTTTGCAACCACTTCCTTATTAGGTGTTACTACATGTTTGCCTTTCTCTAAAGCTTGTTTAATCAGATTATAGGCGGGGTACTCGCCTCCGATTGCTTCTATGACAATCTGGATGTCAGGATGTTTAATAACTTCCTGGGCTACAGTAGTAAAAAAAAGGTAGTCCACTTTAGACTTGGGCTCCCTGTTAGCATCCAAATCAGCCAGACCAACTATTTTGATTTTATAGGGAAATATTTCTTGCTCAATAAAAGCTTTATTCATCTCCAAAATCGCCAAGGTGCCTCCTCCCACATTCCCCAGTCCCAAAATGCCAATACCTATCTCCTTATTCCACATTGTCCTATACCTATACAAATAAATTTATTACTATATAATAAAAAAACCTTTCGTTCTATCTAAAGACGAAAGGCTTCTCTTTGCGCGGTTCCACTTTACTTCTTAAACAATAAAATATCGTTTAAGCAACTCTTTAATCTTATAAATAACCTCCGGGCCGGTCTTCGGATATCTAAAAGTGTTTTAATCTACCCTACTCTTCCCATCTTTGGTCTTTCTGGATAAATTTATGTTATTTTAACATTAGCAATTTTATTTGTCAAAGGAAATTTTATAATTGTCAATTAAAAATTAAAACTGCACACTTTTATACATGATTTAAAGTTTAAAATTGCACACCTGAAACTATAATCTAAAACTAAAAAGATGAGAGGTTTCAGGTTATGGTTCAGATACACAAAAAAT
>Ga0334893_1000697_pt1 | contig 40556 bp, 34 predicted proteins | sample GraSluR3_MG_5_FD_207218 | JGI IMG/M metagenome (GOLD analysis project Ga0334893, IMG submission 207218) | Sludge microbial communities from methane-producing bioreactor in Wageningen University, Netherlands - Granular Sludge_09_05-R3 | ecosystem: Engineered > Bioreactor > Anaerobic >...
GTCATGCTGGGCAGACCGCAGCCTGAAGAGACCCGCAGTCATCTGGGCATGATCCGGTCCGTGGCCGAGGCTCTGCGCCTTGTGGTCAATGACATTCTGGATTTTTCACGGCTCGAGGCAGGCAAGATGCCCCTGCATGTACGCACCTTTTCCCTGCCCGACACCGTGGAGCAGGTTCTGGCCCCGCTGCGTCTTGCAGCAGCGCAGAAAGGGCTGGCTCTCACCCTGCGGCTGGACAGCGCACTGCCTGAGGCAGTGCGGGGTGATGCGGGCAGGCTGTCGCAGATACTGACTAATCTTGCAGCCAATGCTGTCAAATTCACCACAAAGGGCTTTGTGCGGGTTGACGTGTATCCGGACAAAAACGACGTCATCTGCTTTGACGTGTGCGATACCGGACCGGGTATACCGCACAGCAAGCGCCATCTGCTTTTTGAAAGCTTTGTACAGCTTGATGGCTCGCTTTCGCGCCAGCATCAGGGCAGCGGGCTGGGGCTGGCCATTTCACGCGGACTGGCCCTGCTGATGGGCGGCACGCTGCAACTGGCCGAAGCCGGACAGACAGGCAGTCTTTTCCGTCTTGCCCTGCCCCTGCCGGCGGCGCAAGAAGCTGCCGCCTCCGGCATCACACCGGCCCTGCCTGCGGCAGAGGCCCCCGTCACAACAAAAAAACCTGCTGCCGCGGCGGCAACAGGCGCGCATATTCTGCTGGTGGAAGACAACACGCTTAATCAGGAATTCATATCGCTGTTTCTGCAGGAGGGCGGTTACACCGTGACCGCGGCAGACAACGGCACCGGTGCGCTGGAAAATCTGGAAAAGCGGTCTTTTGATGCGGTTCTGATGGATGTGCAGATGCCCGGCATGAACGGACTGGAAACCACAAAGCGCATCAGAAACAGCGGCAGGGCGTGGGCGCGGATTCCCGTCATCGCCCTTACCGCCAACAACATGGCCGGAGACAGAGAATATTATCTGGCAAGCGGCATGAACGGCTATGTGGAAAAACCGGTGAACAAAGCGCAGCTTTTCGGCGAAATTGAAAGATGTCTGACAGAGGCACACGCAGACACCGCCCCGTACCCCCCCTGACAGCCATGAAAAAGCCCGCCGGAAGGCGGGCTGACAGGTATTTCAAGCCGCTGCGGTCACGACCGGTGCCGCAGCACAAATTCTTCAAACTCCGCAGCCGGCACGGGCCTGCTGTAATAAAAGCCCTGCACTTCAACGCATCCCTTGTCGCGCAGAAAAGCCAGCTGTTCGTCCGTTTCCACTCCTTCGGCCACCACATTCAGCGACAGGTTGTGCCCCATGGTGATAATGGTCGATACAATGTTGGCATCGCCGTCGTCCTTCATGATATCGCGCACGAAGGAACGATCTATCTTCAGCGTGCTGATGGGGAAACGCTTGAGATAATACAATGAGGAATGCCCCGTACCAAAATCGTCGATGGCTATCTTCAGTCCCATGCCGTTCAGCTGTTCAAGCAGCAGCACTGTCTGCCCGATATCACGCATCATGGTGGTTTCCGTGATTTCAAGCTCCAGCGAATCCGGAGAAATGCCGGAATCACGCAGTGCGGCGGCCACACGTTCCGTCAGATTGGCCTGAAACTGACGGGCAGAAATATTGACGGACATACGCAGGTCACCCCACCCTCTGTCCGCCCATATACGCATCTGGGCACATGCCAGCCGCAGCACCCTTTCGCCCAGCGCCACAATAAGCCCCGTTTCTTCGGCAACGGGAATAAACTCCGCCGGGCTGACCACGGCACCGTGTTCGGGCACCCAGCGCACCAGCGCCTCCATGCCTACCAGTCTGCCGTTAAAAATATTGATTCTGGGCTGGTAGTAGACCTGAAACTCATCCCGTTCCAGCCCTTTGCGGATGCTCTTTTCAATACTCAGCCTTCTGGTGACCTGTTCGGTCATCTCGGCATCAAAATGCAGGCAGCGGCTGCGGCCCTGCTCTTTGGCCTTGTACATGGCCACATCGGCGTTTTTAACCAGTGAATCGGCATCGGCACCGTCTTCCGGCCAGCAGGTAAGCCCGATGCTGATGGTTATGTACAGTTCGTGTTCATCAATGACAAACGGAACGGTGAAGGCATCCAGCACCTTGGCTGCAAGCCGGTTTGCCACGTCCTTGCAGCCGTCGAGCAGCAGCGCGAATTCGTCGCCGCCGGTTCTGGCCAGCAGCGGTTGCGGGCCCACAACATCGCGCAGCCGGCGCGATGCCTCAAGCAGCAGCTTGTCGCCCACACCGTGCCCCAGACTGTCGTTGACGTTTTTAAAATTATCCAGATCAAGCATCAGCACTGCCAGACCACCGTCACCGCCCAGCCGTATGCGGTCGGCTATGGCATCTTTCAGACGCACACGGTTTGCCAGCCCTGTCAGCTCGTCATGGTAGGCCTGATGGTAAATCTGGGCCTCTTTTTTCTTCAGTTCGGTGATATCGTGGAACGTGCCCACCACACCGGCGTTTTCGCCCGCCCTGTTCTGAAAAAACGACTTGTACAGCACCAGCTGCAAAGGACCGCCGTCGTCGCCCAGCATGGTGATGGTGCACGAATGCGCGCGTTCCTGAGCACCGGACAGCACACCTCCTTCCAGCACACGGCAGGCCACTTCTTCGGGCAGCAGGTCTTCTGCCCTGCGCCCCACAATGTCCTCTTTGGGTTTGCCCAGTATGCGGCAGAACGCCGCATTGCAGCCCAGATATTCACCTTCCAGCGACTTGAAAAACACAGGGTTGGGCATGCTTTCGATAAGCGCTTCCAGAAACTGGTTTTTTTCCTGCAGCAGACTCTGAAACTCCAGCAGACGCTCGTTGGATTCGCGCAGCTCTCCGGTACGTTCCGCCACTTCCTGTTCCAGCCGCTCGCGGTACCTGTCGCGCTCATCCAGCAGGCGGGCGCGCTCCAGCGCTTTGTTCACGGCGTGTTCCAGCACCACCATGTCACTGATGGGCTTGGTTACATAATCCCACGCGCCATGCCGCAAAGCCTCCACAGCTTCTTCAAGCACACCCACGCCGGAAACCACAATAACGGGAATGCGTTTGGAAATCTTGCGCAGCTCGGCCAGAAACTGCATGCCGTCCATCACCGGCATGCGCAGGTCAACAAGCACGATGTCCGGAGCGGACCTTTCGAACTCCTCCAGCCCCTGACGGCCGTTTTCGGCTTCGACCACATCAAAACCGCTGTCTTCCAGATAGGCGACGATATTTTCACGGACATTTCTATCATCGTCTATCGACAGAACTCTGGGCGGATCGTGCTGCATATGTCTACCTTGCTGAACAAAAAAGCGATATTGCCGGCCTGCTGACCGGCCGGCGAAAGTTCCGGATCATTGCATCCGTACAGTTACACACCCCACCGCCGCGGCGTAACCGCCTTATGGAGCAACCACTTTCAAGTAGCCATTGTGACCCGCATTTCGCAATGCTGCAAGTCTGTTATAGGCTTGCGCCTTATCTGCAAACGGCCCCGCAACCACCAGCCACAGGCTTCCGGCACGGTTTTTGGCACTCCACAACACCGGTCCGAATCCTTCTTTTTCAAGCTGTTGCGCGAAATTACGCGCATTTTCGCGTCTGCTGAATGCACCGGCCTGCACATACACGCCGGATGGCAGTTTTTTCACATAATTTCCGTCTCGTACGCCGCTCTCTTCCGGCAGTGCCGTCTTGTGCGCCGCTTTGTCATGATCTGCGCCGGTTATGGCAGCCGCCACAGCCAGCGCCTGACGGGTACTGTTAGCTGCCGGTTGTGGCTGCTGTTCCTTCACCGGCTCTTTTGCATGGCTGCCGCCCTGCGGCGCATGGTCCGGAGAAGCCACGCCGTCCCGCTCTGCGATGGGGGCGGCAACAGAACTGTCCGCCCGGCCCTGTGAAACCGCAGCGGTCATACCGGCCTTTGTTTCACCTGCGGCAGCATCTGTCTCAGCAGAATCATGCTGTCCGGCAGCGGGCTGCGCCGTACCGGTCTGACCACCAGCCGGTGCGGTTCCGGCCTGCGATACCGCCTTCTGCTCATCACCCGTGGCGTTGCGCTGCGCAGTTCTGCGAATGGCGGCAGGAACAACAGCCTGCGGTGCCTCACCGTCAATGACATTACGGTCCAGCGGTTCTATGCGCACCCTGGCTGTTCCTTTCTGCAGCATATCCAGCCGCACGGCGGCCTGACGTGACAGGTCAATGACATACTGCTTTTTAAACGGTCCACGGTCATTGATACGCACGATGACGGTTTTTCCGTTTTCCAGATTGACCACCCGCACGATGCTGCCCAGCGGCAGAGTCATATGCGCCGCAGTAAGCGCATTCATGTCAAAGGGTTCGCCGCTGGCTGTGGGACGGCCCTGAAAAAATTCGCCGTACCACGAAGCCATTCCTTCCAGCAGCCGGGGGGGGGTTTTTACAGTTTCAGCATGCCCCGCAGCGGCCAGCATCCACAACAACGCCGCAGCAGCCAGCACGGCCGCGGAACGGCATCCCCTTATGCGCAATGAAAAAGTCATCGACTCCACCTGATCTTATCCTGTATACGCCTGCAAGGCGTCCAATGTTATGTCTCACCTTCACTCCTGCGTCACGCAGCCGTGCAGGCCGCCTGCCGCAACCGGAGTATGGCACACGTTTTCTGCAATTCCATGCCGGAATAAGTATGATCTACCTGAAACTTGTTCTTTCCGCACTCATCTGGGGCGGAACATTTGTGGCGGGACGTCTGGCGGCGGCCGAACTCGGCCCCTTTTCCTGTGCATTTCTGCGTTTTGCCATGGCCTCGGTATGCCTGACCTTCCTCGCCCGCCTGCAGGAAGGCGGACTGCCCGCCCTGACGCGCAAAACCCTTCCGGGCGTGCTGCTGCTGGGGCTGTCCGGCGTATTCGCCTACAATGCCTTTTTCTTTCTGGGGCTTCAGACCGTAGCTGCGGGTCGCGCTGCGGTAATCATTGCCCTAAACCCCGTATTCATAGCTCTTTTCGCCGCGCTTCTGCTGCGCGAGCCGCTGTCCGGCCTGCGCCTGACAGGAATAACACTCTCTGTCTGCGGCGCCATCACCGTCATCTCACGGGCGGACCCGCTGGCCCTGTTCACACACGCGCTTTCCGCAGGAGACATGGCCATCTTCGGCTGTGTGGCAAGCTGGGTGACTTACTCATTGGCCGGACGCAAAGTCATGGCCGATCTGTCGCCGCTGGCATCGGTAACATGGTCATGCATCACCGGCGCGCTCATGCTGTTTCCTTTCGCCCTGTCCGAAGGGCTTCCGGCCCGCATGGGTTCCATCTCACTCACCACGTGGACATCCATAACCTATCTTGCCCTGCTGGGCACCGTGGCGGCATTCACATGGTTTTATCAGGGGGTCAAAGCCATAGGAGCATCACGCGCAGGCGTTTTCATCAACATTGTGCCGGTAAGCGCAATTCTGCTGGCTGCCCTGCTGCTGGACGAACCCGTGGCCCTTTCGCTGCTGGGCGGCGCAGTGCTGGTAGGCTGCGGCGTGTGGCTGACCAACAGACACTGAGCGCTTACAGCCCCGCCAGGCTTCAATCAGCTTCTGCGTCACGATAACGGGCCGCAGCCCGCACAAAATTCACTGCCCAGTGCGGTTCGCCCGGAGCAAAAAGGTGGGTATACCCTGCAAAGGTATTGCGTACTATCATGCCGTCTGCATCTTCACCCATACCTTCGCCCCGCTCCATTCTGAACGCATGGCGCACAGATTCGCCCTCATACGCCACCGCACGCGAATAATGAAATTCGTGGCCGCGCACACGGGTACCTGTGGCGTGAAAAGGGTTGTCCTCCACCACACGGGCTTCCACATAGCCCAGCCCCTGCGGCCGTTCATGCACGGTTGTGCATACCGGAAAGACATCCGCCATGGGGTATTCAACTCCGCCATACCGCAGGGTGCGTCCCAGATACATAAAACCGCCGCACTCGGCATACACGGGCATACCCGCTTCTGAAAGCGACTTTACACGCGCCCGCGCCGCAATATTGGCGGAAAGACGCTCCGCCAGAGTCTCGGGAAAACCACCCCCCAGATACAGGCCATGGAGTTCCGGCCACGGCGCATCATCCAGCAGGGTCAGTTCCACCAGCTCGGCACCGGCACGGCGCAGGGCTTCCAGATTTTCTTCATAATAAAACCACAGCGCCGCATCGCGCACATAGCCGATGCGCACCGGTCCCGCAGCGGCATCCGCGGGCAGCATATCCCACAGGTCGGGGATGAGAGCTGAATCAGCAGCAGGGACCTGACGCGCTATCTGCCAGATGCGCTCCACATCGGCGTTGTCACATAAAAAATCTGCCACGGCATCTAAAGGCGACCGGCTGTCGTGCATTTCGGTATCTGACCACAGCCCCATGTGCCGCTCCGGTATGGGGTTGCTGCGCATACGCGGCAGCGCCCCGAGCACGGGCACATCGGTATACTGTTCGATGGCGGCGCGCAGTACGCCGCGATGCCGTTCGTTGGCTGTCTGGTTCAACACCACTCCGGCCAGATTGAGATCAGGCTCGAATGCCGCCATGCCGCCCACCAGTGCGGCGGCAGTGCGGGTCATTTTGGTGCAGTTCATCACCAGCACCACCGGGGTGTCCAGCTGCCGCGCCACTTCGGCCGTGGAACAGCTGCCTGTGACATCCTTGCCGTCATACAGCCCCCTGTTGCCTTCAATCACGGCTCCGTCGTAGCCTTTGCCCGCCGTGACAAACAGTGAACGCATGACCTGCGCGGAAACCAGATACGGATCCAGATTCGTGGCCGGGTTACCCGTTGCCAGCGCAAGCCAGCGGGCATCAATGTAGTCCGGCCCTTTTTTGAACGGCTTCACATTGCGGCCGACGCGTGTCCATGCACGGCAAAGCCCCAGACTGACAATGGTTTTTCCCGAACCGCCGTTCAGACCCGCTATGATGACTCTGGGAATGCTCACCTGACCCTCCTGCCGTATGGCTGACATAAAAAAAGCGTATGAACTTTGCAGTTCATACGCTGTCCCGTCAAGAAGGCGAACCTTCCTGGCAGAAAAACTTATTCGCCTTCAGCGCTGGCCTGCTTGCCGGCGCCTTTCATGCCGTACATGGTGGTGGAACCGGAAGACCAGAATTCCAGCACTTCTTCGTTCACCAGCTTGGTCAGAATCTTCTTCACTTCGCGGGGCTTCATGTCGGGGAACAGGGGCAGGAAGTCGTTGAAGTAAAACTTGGATTTGGATTTGGATTTGGACTCGATGAAGTCCACAATAATCTGCTTGTCATCCATGATTGTATCCTCTCTGGGATGAACCGGGCGGAGAAAATCTCCGCCCGGCATAATTGGCTCAGTGGCCTAGAACTTGAACTGGGTGCTCTGACGCCAGGTGTAGTAGGCCGGATCGCGGAAGTCGTCGATCAGGTGGTGGGTGAACTCAAGACCGGTCAGCTGGAAGAAGCGTTCCCAGCCGATACGTTCAGCCCAGTCGCCCAGACGCTCGTATTTCATAGCGTTTTCCGAGTAGACTTCGATGATGTGCTTGATGGTATTGGTCAGCGTGGGCCAGCGAGGAGCCTCGTTGGGGATGTACGCAACCACAACCTTGGAGAACTTGGGCATGCTGATACGGTTGGAAACCTTACCGCCGACCATGATCACGCAACCGTCGCCTTCACCGTCGGAGATGGGCAGTGCGGGGCACATGGTGTAGCAGTTACCGCAGTACATGCAGCGTTCGTTCTTGATGGCGATGCTGTTCACCTTTTTGCCGTCCAGTTCAACCTTGGTGGGACGAACAGCGGCGGTGGGGCAGGAAGCAACGGCCAGCGGGATTTCGCACAGCTGGTCGGTCCATGCGTGGTCGATCATCGGGGGCTTGCGGTGGATACCCACAACGCCGATGTCGGAGCAGTGAACGGCGCCGCACATGTTGATGCAGCAGGCCAGCGAAATACGCACGGGAGCGGGAAGGCGCATGCTCTGGAAGTCTTCGAAGACTTCGTCCATGATGGCCTTAACCGGACCGGAAGCGTCGGTGGCGGGGGTGTGGCAGTGTACCCAGCCCTGAGTGTGCACGATGTTGGAAATACCAGCACCGGTGCCGCCCACGGGGAACTTCTTGGAACCGCCGTCGAACTTGCGCGAAGCAAGGTCGTCACGCAGAGCTTTCATGGCTTCTTCGGTTTCCACCATGAATTCAACGTTGTTACGGGTGGTGAAACGCAGATGTCCGCCGCAATGCTTGTCTGCGATTTCGCAGATTTCGCGAATGTGGGTGATGGACATCAGACGTGCAGCGCCCACACGGACGGTGTACACTTTTTCGCCGGATTCAGCCACGTGCACCAGAACGCCGGGTTCGATGATTTCGTGGTACAGCCACTTACCCTTGTTACGTGCGATAACAGGCGGGTAGAACTGTGCGTAATGCTGCGGGCCAATGTCGGTAATCCGACCTTCCATCGGTTTTTCGGGATTGTATCCAGAAGAGATGAATGCCATTTTTGGGTACCCCTCTTAAGTTTAGCGCTGGTGTCTCTTACGGTATTCCGTGATGTCACGATCCCAACCACCGGGAACTTCTTCTTCCTTGAAGAAGATGTAGGGGTTGGAACGAGGCTCGACAACGTGCTGCGGCTGGGGAGCCGTATTGGTAACTTCAAGCAGCTTCTGCAGGCTGAGGCGCTTGATGGTTTCACCCACACGTTCGCGGTTCTTGCCTTCTTCCATCCACCAGTCCCAGATGTTCTCAATGACTTCCTTGACTTCGTCCCAGGGGTCCTTGGCTTCGATGAAGGGAACCAGCAGGGAGCCCATCTGGGCGCCGTCGAGAATGGGAGCCTTTGCGCCGACCAGAATGGAGGCGCCGCGCTCGTCACCGATGCGAACAGCCTTGGGCATGGTGTTGATGCAGTGCATGCAACGTACGCAGTCCTTGGCGTTCACGGACAGCTTGGAACCGTCCCAGCTAAGAGCCTTGGAGGGGCAACGGTTAACAACTTCAGCTTCGATGTCGAACTTGCCCCAGTCGCGGCCGGAGTGTGCACCGGCGTTGGGTGCGATCTTGCCGGCAACGTATTCGGCAACTGCGTCCTGATCGATCTTGATGGAGTCTTTCCATGTACCGATCACGGAGAAGTCGGAACGTGCGATGGAAGCAACGCAGCCGTTGGGGCAGGCATCGAACTTGAACTTGAACTTGTAGGGGAATGCGGGACGGTGAAGTTCGTCCTGATATTCCTGAGTAAGATCGTAGCACATCTGCTGGGAATCGTAACATGCGTATTCGCAGCGCGATTCACCCATACAGGCAGCAGGGGTACGCAGGTTGGAGCCGGAACCGCCGAGGTCGGTTTCCAGATCGTGGGTCAGTTCCCAGAAAATCTCTTCCAGCTGGGGAGTGGTGGTACCCAGCAGAACGATGTCACCGGTGGAGCCGTGCATGTTGGTCAGGCCGGAACCGCGCAGGTCCCAGATATCGCAGAGCTTGCGCAGGTATTCGGAGGTGTAGAACTTACCTGCAGGCTGGTTCACGCGGACGGTGTGGAAATGTGCCACGCCGGGGAACATTTCGGGCTGGTCACAGTAACGGCCGATAACGCCGCCGCCGTAACCGAAAACACCCACGATACCGCCGTGCTTCCAGTGCGTTTCACCTTCGTTGTAGGACAACTCAAGGACACCGAGCAGGTCTTCGGGGCAGTCCACGGGAATCTGGTAGTCCAGACCCTTGGGGTTCTTCGCCCGCATTTCGGCTTCCTGCTTGATGTCGGACACGAAGCTGGGCCAAGGCCCGGACTCGAGCTGGTCCAACTTGGGAGTTGCATGTTTAGCCATTGCCTTTCCTCCACATTGGTTAGTTTGTGTTCACAACCATACATGAACTCGCTTCCCCCCCCTGTAACATGGGGAAGAAGCGGCGTTTTCGACTTGCACCGGTGCTTGGTCAGCGCACCGCGTCCACCGAAAACTACGTGATTTTTTGGACAAAGTAATTCATTGCTAGAAGCAAAAAGGACCTTTGTCAAGCCCTGCGACACATACAAAGCCCTTGCCCGCGCACATTTACGGCACTACTGGCACGGCATGCCACACTGCCCCTGCCGCCTGCAGTGTGCACGCAGTCTTGCGGCAGGCACAGGCGGTTTTACTTGACTAACAGCCCTCCGGCGGGTCACACGCACGGGCAAGGCAGCGGCGTGCGGCCATTTCATACGAGAGGTGTATCATGAAAGACGACAAGGGACATTATTACTACCCCGACCCCAGCAACAAGCAGGTACGCGTTTATGTACGCAACGGTTCAGATTCCATAGAGTTCCGCCTGTGGCATCAGGACCGCCCCGAAGTGTGGGAACAACATGAATGGATTTCCATAGACGTCATCCGCAATGCGGCACAGATGTACCGCGACATGGGCCGCGAGAGTAACCCCATGGCGCTGTACGACGAGGCCGTGGCACAGGTGCTGCTGAAAAACGGCTAACAGCGCCTGCCCGATGCCGTGTCCGCGGGTTGTCTTTTTTTTCCGCCCCTGCGGTATTGTCCGGTTGCGCCGGCGTTCTTACCGTATGGTAACAGTCACGCAACCGGACATTGCTCCGCACAGGAGGCAGCCATGCATGAAGTCAGTCTGGGACAGACCATCCGCGACTATCTGACAGGAACGGACATAGAAAACACCACCTACGAAGACCTGCGGCAGGCGCTGGCGCAGCTGATGGTGGAAGAGCTGGGGTATCCGGCAGCATTGCTTGAACCCAGAATTTCCGTCCGTTTTCCCGTTGACGGAAAACAATACTGCCGCACTGTGGACCTTGCCGCGCAGGATGATGACGGCAGACCGTTTCTGTATATTCTTTTCGTGCCCGGTCAGGTGAACACCTTCACCCGCGAAAGTCTGGCCGCAGCGCGGCTGGGCAAGCACGGCCCCGTTCCTCTGGTGGCCGTGACCGATACCCGTGACGCCCTGCTGCTGGAAACCGCCGGCGGCACCACGCTGCGCGACGGCATGCGCGCACTGCCGCCGCGCTCCCGCGCGCTGGAACTGGCGCGGCAGCACCCCGCCGTTCCTCTGACGCCGGAACGCACCCTGCGTGAGCAGCGCATCCTGTACACATACAGCGAATTCATGAAGACCTGCTGCGACGAATCCGTGTGCATGCTCTGACAGGCGACGTTGACAAATATGTCAACGCGTGCTTCATTGAAAGGTGCTGCCGGTTCCGCAGTTTTCTCCTGCGGATATTGATTCATCAAATCACTTGGAATACAACGCGGCTTTACGCGTGGTCACGGCCCCTGCACAGCGGCAGGGCAGCACCTTTTTTATGCCGCCGCATGCCGGCCCGCATGCCCGTCTGCCGCCGTCCGGCTGCACACAACACAACCGGCTGCGCCGCAACCGCCAATGAAAAGCCGCATCAGCCGCGGCGTCACGGTCGGAGGTTTCATGTCCACACGGTGGATCAGATCAAACATGCAGGAATTCGCGCGCGACGTCATGCGTGACTTCTGCCTGTCGTGCCGCATTCTCGAAAAACAGTTCACCCAGTTCGACACCACGGGCTCGGTCTCGTTCACCGTGTTCAACGAACTGCAGGGCACCATGATGAACAAGGGGCTGCTGTGGCGCCTGAAGGACACTGCCCACCATCTTTTCGGCAACGACGACGGAGCACGCGACATAGCCCCCATGATCGACTGGACTCTGGGCTATATTTTTCATGAATGCGTGAAGCTGAAAGAAGACGCCTACCAGCATGAACGCTACGGTCTGCGTTACCGCACGCTTTCGCGTTCGCTGCAGGGCAAGGACGTGGAACCGCTGGCGGGCCGTATGGAAGAAGTGCTGCCGCAGACGCAGGAAAGCATGACCCGCGAAGTACAGCGTATCCGTTTTCTGCTGGAACAGACCAAGCTCATGCTTTGCAATTATTACGAATCCCATGCCGGAAACCGCCTGCTGGCGCGGCTGCTGCACGATCGCGACCAGCTGGTGCGTTCCGTTTTCGGCGGGCATTACGACGCGCTGCTGCGCGGCATATACGAAGACAAACCCGAACGCCTGTATATTCAGGCGGGCGAAAGCCTGGTGGAAGGGGGCCGCTACGCCGAAGCCGCCCATGCCGCGGCCATGGCCGTAAATCTGGCCCCCCGATGCGAAAAGGCGCGGCAGCTGCACAGGCAGGCCGTAACGCTGCAAAACAATTCATCCAACAGGAGGGCGATCGACGCATGAGCCTTTTGCACCTGAACCGCCCGGTAACCCGGCTGTCGCTGCAGAACAGAGAAGATCCCGAACTGTACCGCGACATATTTCCCTATTCCAAAATCAGCAGAATCGCCTTTGACGATATCCACATCATGCCGCGCCCTGCCGATCCCATGTTCATCACGGATACCACCTTCCGTGACGGACAGCAGGCCCGGCCGCCCTATACGGTAAAGCAGATTTCCGAAATTTTTGACATGCTGCACCTGCTGGGCGGCATGAGCGGCCTCATCCGCGCGTCGGAATTTTTCATGTACTCCGACAAAGACAGGCGCGCCATAGATGCCTGCCGCGCCAAAGGGTACAAATATCCGCAGATCACAGGCTGGATACGGGCCAATGAAAATGATCTGAAGATCGCAAAATCAATGGAATTCACCGAAGTGGGCATGCTCACATCGGTTTCGGATTACCACATACATCTCAAGCTGGGACTTGACCGGCAGCAGGCCATGGAAAACTACCTGCGCGTGATCGAAAAGGCGCTTGAATGGGGCATCACCCCGCGCTGCCATTTCGAAGACATCACCCGCGCAGACATTCACGGCTTCTGCCTGCCCTTTGCCTCGCGCCTGATGGAACTGTCGCGCCAGAGCAAGCTGCCCGTCAAAATACGTCTGTGCGACACCATGGGATACGGTGTGCCCTATCCCGGCGCCACCCTGCCCCGTTCTGTTCCCCGTGTGGTGCGGGCCTTCACCGATGAAGCGGGCGTGCCGGGAGACTGGCTGGAATGGCACGGACACAACGACTTCCACAAGGTGCTGGTCAACGGCGTCACCGCATGGCTGTATGGCTGCGGCGGTGTCAACGGCACACTGATGGGCTTTGGCGAACGCACGGGCAACTCGCCCATAGAGGCGCTGGTCATCGAATACATTTCGCTTACCGGAGAGGATGACGCGGCCAACACGCATATCATTTCCGAAATAGGCGAATACTTCGAACGCGAGCTTGAGTACCGCATTCCGGACAACTATCCGTTTGTGGGCAAAGACTTTAACGCCACAAGCGCCGGTATCCATGTGGACGGGCTGAATAAAAACGAAGAGATCTACAACATCTTCGACACCCGCAAAATACTCAACCGTTCCGTACCCATTATCATCACCGATAAATCGGGACGCGCAGGGGTCGCATACTGGATCAACAACTACCTGCGGGTGCCTGAAGGAAGACAGGTTTCCAAAACGCATCCCGCCGTGGGGCAGATATACAACCGCATCATGCAGGCTTATGAAGGCGGCCGCACCACGTCGTTCTCCAATCAGGAAATGACTAAACTGGTCAAACGCTACCTGCCCGAGCTTTTCGTCTCCGAATTCGATTCGCTGAAAACGGTGGCCCGGCAGCTGGCATCCACCATCATTCTCAAACTGGCCGCCGAATGTGTCATTGTACCGCAGAAAAGCGAGTATCCCTGCCTCAGCGATTTTGTGCGGCAGTTCTCGTTCATCCAGTACCTGTACCTCACCGACGTACGCGGCACGCTGCTGGCTTCCGTCATCACCGATCCGGCTTACAACGAGCGTTATCAGGAACTGCCGCTGGGCTACGACTTCTCCAACAGGCAATGGTTCCAGCGGCCCTCGCAGACCGGCGAACTGCATGTGACCGACCTGTACCAGTCACAGTTCACGGGCAAGCTTATTCTGACCGTTTCGGCACCGGTAACCGATGAAAATGACGACATCATGGGTATCGTGGGGGCGGACATCCAGCTGGAAGAACTGCTTAACCGCAAGGCCATGCTTGAAGATAATGAAAAAGACGCCTGATCGGCCCTGCACAGACTGAACCGGCGCAGACTGAACCGGCGCAGACTGCGCCGGCGCAACGACACGGCAACTGACGGGGGCGCGGAAAACCGCGCCCTCTTTTACTTGCCCGCAACGCGGCAGCGTACTACAAACAATGTGATGTTTTTTGTTTTTCCGGCCGCACCGCATGCCGACTGCGCTGTACCGCGCGGCCCGACCACTACAGGAGGATATGGAATGCACCATCCGGCACTGCAACGCCGTACCGCCAGAATCATACTGCTGCTCATGCTCGCTGCATTACTGTCTCTTGCCGGCGGCTGCGGCAAAAAAGTTCTGGACACCTCACCCCGTCCGGCACCTAAAGGCCCCGTAAAATCGCACACCTATACCATTGACGGCAAATCATACACCACCATGACATCCGCTCACGGCTACACCGAAGAAGGGCTGGCGTCATGGTACGGTAAAGATTTTCACGGCAGGCGCACGGCCAACGGCGAAGTCTATGACATGTACGGCATGACCGCCGCGCACAAACTGCTGCCCTTCGGCACGCGGCTGCGCGTGACCAACCTTGAAAACGGCAAAGCCATCAACGTGGTGGTCAACGACCGCGGCCCCTTTGTGAAAGACCGCATCATCGACCTTACCTACACGGGCGCGCAGCGTCTCGACATGGTGGGGCCGGGCATTGCACGGGTGCGCATCGAATCGCTGGAAGACGTGCCCACATACACCAACGGCGAAATGAGCGGACGCTTCTATGTGCAGGTAGGCGCTTTTGCCAAGCGCGAAAACGCCGAAAGCCTGAGCAGCCGCATGAAGGCCGAAGGCAAACCGGCACGGCTGGTCTATGCCGATGATATCGGCTTCTGGCGGGTGCAGGTCGGTGTGTATTCCAAACTGTCCAATGCCGAAGCCGTGCGTGAATCCATGCGCCGCGAATTCCCCAACAGCTTCATTGTGGCGGACTGACCGCCGCAGCATGCCGCACACGGGGGAAGCCTTCCGCAGGAGGGCTTCCCTTTTTATATGCCGCAGCCATTGTTAATTATTTAAAAACGCGTATCATGATTCCGGTGACAATATAACCGGAGGTTTACCATGACCACGCAGTCAGACACCCCGCCATATGCCGCCCTTTCCATGCAGGAACTGGGAACACTGGATGCCGTGGCCCTTCGGGGGCTTATCCGTTCCGGCCAGATTACGCCGGACGAAGTGCTGCATACCGTATTTCAAGCCATGGAGGCACTGAATCCGGCCATCAACGCCGTGGTGCAGCCCATGAAGACGCAGGCATATGCCGAACTGCGGCATATTGATCCGGAAGCGGCTCTCTACGGAGTACCGTATCTGCTCAAAGACCTGGGCCCGTCATACGCGGGTGTGCCCACCCGCATGGCGTGCATGGCGCTGAAAGACGGCTTTTTTCCCGGCGAAGACAGCCACCTGACACACCGCTTCCGCACGCTGGGCATGGTGCCGGCAGGCAAAAGCGCAACGCCGGAATTCGGCCTGACAGCCACCACGGACAGTGTGCTGCACGGCCAGACACGCAACCCGTGGGATGTGACCCGTTCTCCGGGCGGTTCCAGCGGTGGTTCAGCTTCTGCCGTGGCAGCCGGTATCGTACCCGTTGCACATGGCAACGACGGGGGCGGCTCCATACGCATTCCTGCTGCAGCCTGTGGTCTGGTGGGCTTCAAATGCAGCCGGGGTCTGCTTTCATGGGCGCCGGAACTGGGAGAATGCTGGGGCGCGCTTGCCACCAACGGCGTGCTGACACGCACCGTACGCGACAGTGCGGCAGCCCTTGACGGGCTGTGCGGCACAGGACTGGGCGACCCGTATCCTTTTCCGCGGCCGCCGCTGCCGTTCAGTACCGAAATATGCAGAGCAACCGGACGGCTGAAGATAGGATACGCACTGCAGTGGCCCGCCGGAGCGGCCCCCGCGTCCGAAGACTGCCGCAATGCGGTCATGCACACGGCCCGTCTGCTGGAAGGCATGGGACACCATGTGGAAGAAGCAGCTCCCGACCTGCACTGCGACGAAGTGGCCGACATTTTCATGACCATTGTCGCTGCACAGGTGATAGTCACGCTGGGCCCGCTCATTTCGCCCGCAGGCATGCCGGATGAACGCCATGCCGAAAAACTGACCCGCCTTCTGTGGGAAAAAGGGCAACGCGAAACCGGCGCACACTATGCGGGTGCACTCAACCGCATGCACCTGCTGGGAAGGGCCATGGCCCGCTTTTTCGAGCGCTACGACGTGCTGCTGACGCCTGTCATGACCACGCCCCCCGCAAAACTGGGCGCATATTCCCTGCAGCAGATGGAGCTGGACGACTATGCCGCCATGCTGGGAACATTCATTCCCTATACGCCGCCCTTCAACATGGCCGGTTCACCCGCCGTATCGCTGCCGCTGTATGCCACTGAACACGGTCTGCCCGTGGGTGTTCAGCTGGGCGCAGGCACAGGCCGCGACGGGCTGCTGTTCCGTCTGGCTGCCCGGCTGGAGGAGGCCGCTCCGTGGCACACACGCGTTCCCGCCGTGCATGTTTCACGGCTGGAAACCACAGGCAGACACTAACCCCGCAGCACACGGCAAAACAAGAAAAGCCGCCCCTGCTCTGCAGCGGGCGGCTTCTCATCCGGACGGAGTGCGCAATGCTATTCGCCGTTCAGCTCTGCACGGAATTTGCGCGACAGGCGGAACACCACAACCTTGCGCGGAGGCAGGGTAATGGTTTCATCCGTCTGCGGGTTACGGCCCTTGCGGGCTTTTTTGTCGTATGCTTCGAATTTACCGAACCCGCTGATCAGCAGGGCATGATCTTTTTTAATGGCCTGCTTCATGATTCCCAGAAGGGATTCAACCACGTTCTTCACTTCAGCGCGGTTTCTTTCGGTCTTTTCGTAAATGGCATCAACGATGTCAGCCTTGGTCAAGGTCTTACCACTCATGGTATCCCTCCTGTACCCGGTCGGCCGGGTGTTTCCTTTCAGTGTTCGCGTCCCTGGTACACACAAAAAAGCACAGTGCCCCGGTGCGTCATATATGACAAACCCTCAGGCTGTTCTCCGCAGATTCACAGTGCCGTGTCTCAACGGCAACCGCCGTATTCCCGGCGTGGATTCAGACAGCTTGTTCCGGCGAAACGAAACGACTTGCAGCGTTCCGGCAAACAGTATCGCGCCATTATCATAGTATATTTTCGCCATACGCTGTCTGCAGCACTTCAGAACGTATCTGCCGGAGTCAACACGAGGTCTCCTAAATGGTTATATAAACATCCGATTCGCTTTTTTCAAGAAGATTTTGTATCTCTTTGCAAGGTTAGGCATATTTATACTGACCAGCAGGTAAAAAAACTTCCTAACCCCATAGCAATACACTAATAATCGAAGCAGCTCATGAGTGACATTATTTTTTACCATCCCGAACCTGCACCACGTACACGGCATATCCGGCCAGTTTTCATTCCGTTTGCAGGCTGTCCGGGACGCTGCGTGTTCTGTGCGCAGACAGCCCAGACAGGCGTAGGCCCCGCCGCCCTGAGCGAACGGTACAGCCAGCTGCAGAAAGAACTGCAACTGGCCTATGAAGCAGGGGAATCTCCTTTTGAACTGGCGTATTACGGCGGCACATTCACTGCGCTGGATGACATGTGGCAGGAAAAATTCATCGCGCTGGGCCGGCAGTACCGTCATAAAGGTCTGGTCACCTCCATACGCTGTTCCACCCGTCCCGACTGTGTGGACGTTGCCGGTCTGCAGCGGCTGCACCGGATGGGGCTGGATACGGTGGAGCTGGGCATACAGAGCTTCAGCAACGACGCGCTGACCCGCAGCGGCCGCGGATACACGGCGCATACCGCCGTAACCGGCTGCCGCATTGTGCGCGAAGCCGGTCTGGGACTGGGCATACAGCTGATGCCCGGCCTTCCGGGACACAGCGAGGGAGCCTTTCTGCGTGATGTCCGGACAGCCTGTTCACTCGGCCCTGACATGGTACGCCTGTATCCCTGCCTTGTTTTCGAGGGGACGCTGCTGGCCTCGTGGTGGCGCGACGGCAGATACAGACCATGGGGAGTCGCCCGCGCATCAGTGATGCTGGGCATGGCCCTGAACACATTTTGGAAGCACGGTATACGGGTCATCCGCGCCGGTGTGGCGCATGTGCCTTCGCTGGCCGGAAAGGTGCTGGCAGGCGCATATCATCCTGCGCTGGGCAGCATGGCCAGAGGCGAAGCACTGGCCGGTCTTGTATCCTTCCACACGCTCATGCTGGGCGGCAAGGCCACCGAACTGTATGCCCCCAGACGTTTTCAGGGTGAATTCTGGGGACACCGCAACACGCTGGTGCCAAGATGGGCACGCCACGGACTGGGGCGCTCCAATGTGCACTGGTGGGACAAATCTTTCTTCCTGCTCTCATAATCTGCGGTAGCGCGGTCCGGCGGCTCCGCCTGCGGGCGGAACCGCAAAGCCCCTGCACTACCACAGCACAGGCAAAAGCCCTCTGGCAGCCAGCCAGCTGTTGGCCGTGACAAAATGCCCGCAGCCCAGAAACCCTTTGTGTGCGGAAAACGGCGAAGGATGAACACTTTCCAGCAGCAGATGGCGCCCCGTATCCACCAGAGCCGCCTTCTGTCTGGCATGATTGCCCCACAGCATGAATACCACGGCCGGACAGCGCTCTGAAACCGTGCGGATAATATCGTCCGTCACCGCGTGCCAGCCCAGCGCGGCATGAGACCCCGCCCGGCCCGCCTCCACCGTGAGGGCGGTGTTAAGCAAAAGCACGCCCTGTTCCGCCCACGGAGTGAGATCCGTCTGCACACCGTTATGCTGCATACCCGCCGCAGCCGGAGCTTCAGGCTTCTGTGCGGCGGCCTCTTTGAGCACATTACGCAGTGAAGGCGGCGGCTTGACCCCCTGCGGAACGGAAAACGCCAGCCCGTGGGCCTGACCTGCGCCGTGGTACGGGTCCTGCCCCACTATGACAACCCGCACCGTATGCAGCGGCGTGCAGTGCAGCGCGGCAAAGACCTGTCCTTCCGGCGGATAGACGGTTTTGCTGCGACGCAGACGCGCGACTGAACGCAGCAGGGGCAGATGCGCCCCCTCGCGCAGCAACGGCACAGCCTGTGCCCAGTCAGCCGGCGGGGCATCGGCAAAAACATCAGAGCGGCTCATGCGCACCCCCGCGACAGCAATCCGACGGCATGCCTGTTCACTGCCGCTCCGCCCAGCGTTGCAGCCGGTCAAAACATTCCGTCAGCTCCGCCTCGTCCGCCCCGAAGGACAACCGCAGATGATTTTCTCCCGCCGGTCCGAAAGAGGCACCCGGAACGGTGATGACCCTCGCCTCTTCAAGAATGCGCCGGGCCACTTCCGGCGAAGACTCCGGAGTACAGGAGTAACGGGCCATCACATAAAAAGCGCCCCGCGGCGGCACGCAGGTAAAAGCGGGAGCAAGAGCCGCCATGCGGTCCATGGTCAGACTGCGGCGTTTTTCCAGCGCGGCGCACATCTGTTCCACGCAGTCCTGCGGACCGGTCAGGGCTGCCAGCGCCGCATGCTGCGAAACAGTGGGAGCACAGATGGCCGTGGCATCGTGCACCTTGAGCATTTCACCCATCCATCCGGCTGAAGCAGCCGCGTACCCCACACGCCATCCCGTAAGGGCATACTTTTTGGAAAACGAATTGATGACAATGACATTTTCACGCATTTCAGGAAGACTTGCCGGACTGAGCGGCGCCGCATGTCCTCCGAACACCATATAGTCGTAAGTTTCGTCGGAAATAAGCACCAGATTGTGTTCGAGCGCCAGACGGCACAACGCACGCACATCCTCGTCCGCGTAGACCGTTCCCGTGGGGTTGCCCGGATTGCAGACAATCACCGCGCGGGTGCGCTCCGTCACTGCAGCTCGTACGGCCTCCACATCCAGCCCCCAGTCCGCGGAGCGCAGCGGCACATGCACGGGCACGCCTTCGGCCATGAGCACCTGTTCGGCATGCGAGGCATAGCCCGGAGAAGGAATGATGACCTCATCACCCCTGTCCACAACAGTCAGCAGCCCCATAAGCAGAGCTTCCATGGCACCCACGGTGACGGCCACCTCACTGTCAGGGTCCGCGGCAAAGCCCTTTGCGGCAGTCAGATGCTCCGCAATGGCCTGACGCAATGCGGGCATACCCGGCTGCAAGGAATACTTGCCCGCCGACGGATCATCGCGCAGCACCCTGCAGACGGCATCCACGATATGCGGGGGCGTGGAAAACGAGGGCACCCCCTGTCCCAGAGAAACACACCCGCCGATACGGGCGGCAAGCATGGGCATAAGTTTGGTGGCGGAAATCCTGATCTGCTGCACACGGCGTGCAACTCTGCGGGTCTGTGTCATGTCTGGCAGGCTCCTTATTGATATGGTCCGGCAGCAATCCGGCGCGGTGCGGCATTGCCCGTTCCGGCGGCACTATAGCCGCAGGTGTCCCGCCCCGCAATGTCCCTTGTATGCCTTTTGTGCCGCTTGCTCCTGCGCGGCAATCCGTGCCAGAATACATAACGCTCCGGTACAGCCATGAAGTATACCTGCACCATCACCAGACACAGCAGCCGCGGTACGCTGCGCGGCAAAACGGTACTGCGCGCCGCCCCCGGCGAGGTATCATGGCACATCGCACTCAAAATTCTGGGGTACATCCTGTTTATGCCGCACGCCCCGCGCATAGAGGAAAACGTGGGCTGGCACTTTAAACCGGATCTTGCGGCCTACGCGCCCGACGGCGGTGTGTCGTTATGGGTGGACTGCGGCAATATAGCCGTGCGTAAAATCAGCCGCGTGGCAGCGTGGCTGCCCGCCGCCGCAGAATTCCACGTCCTGCGCCGCACAGTGCGGGATGCGTCTTTGCTGTGCGCCTCCGCGCGCGCCGTGCGCCGCCCGGAAAGGGTCCACATCACGGCTTTTGACAACGGTTTTGTCCATACGCTTGCCGACATGCTGGATGCCACAAACCGCATGGAGGCTGTTCTGGATAACCACCGGCTGGCACTGACGGTGACCTGCCGCAGCGGTACCGCCACACTGCACTCGGCACTGCACAGGCTTACTCCTGCCTCCGGCAACCCCGCGCGGCCCCACTCCTGATGCCGCAAAGTACACGCAAAAACGGCCCGCAAAACGGGCCGTTGCTGTCCTTCGGCTCTGCTGGCCGCCGGCTCTGTCGGCATCGCGGCGGCACTGCCCGCTAGGCAGTCTGCCCCGTAAAGCGGACCAGTTCGAAAAGTTTTTTCTTCTGCGTGGATACAATATGGAAATACTGATCCTGCGGGATATAGATATACGGCACGTCCTCTGTTCTGCGGAACAGAAAGTGTGAAAGTATCATACGGTTTATGGCCTGATGCCCCACTATCATGATGGCAGGCGCATTGCCCGACAGAAACAGAGCCTTTTTCAGCCCCCTGTCCACGCGGGCTTTAAGCGTGGAGTACCCTTCCCCGCGGGGATACACATAGTTATACTTGTCGCGGGCGCGCGCATCAAAGATTTCCGGCATGCGGCTGCGTATCTCATCATAGCGCATGCCTTCACATACTCCGGCGTTTATCTCGTCAAACTCGGTCAGGGCCATGCGTGTTGCGGCAAACCCCTGACGTTCCTGCCCTGCCAGCACCGGAGCTGCAGTCTGCGCCGAGCGCTGCCGCGTGCTGGTAAAAATATAGGGGATGACCATATTGCTGAAGTGACGCCCCAGTGCATTGGCCTGTGCCAGCCCTTTTTCCGTCAGGGGCGCGTCACCGCCGATACGCCCTTCGACGTTGTAAACGGTCTCGCCGTGGCGGACCAGATACAGGTTGCGCACCCAGTCGGAAACCAGAATATCGCGAATGCGGATGTAATGTGGCACCCTGTACCCCAGCCGTTCCTCCACGATACGGTTGTTCAGCGTATCCACCCGCAGAAAACAGCTTTCCTCGCCCAGCGGCACATAAATCCGCCTGTAGTATTCGATACGCCGGTTGAAGCTTTCGGCTGCCGCTTCCGGCGTCAGACCGGCAAATTCCGGCAGGCGCGTCTTGCGCTGGACCGAGGCTTCCAGCAGGTCGGGGTCGTCGTTGAAGCATTCCACAAACAACGTCGGCAGCCCGCGCGCGGATTCTTCTATCATGGCCCTGCGGGCGCGGCTGGCGTTGGTGGCATCCAGCACTGCCACATCGCCCCCGGCATGCAAAAATGCCAGTGCACGGCGTATATTTATCCGCGCCAGCTCTTCACGCCGCATACGCCCTTCTTCATTGCCGGGCTCATAAAATGAAGGCGCCGATGAATCCTGCCCCAGCCTTTCCCGTCGCAGTTCACCGTTATTGAAAATCTCCACCCGCAGGCCTTCACTTTCCAGCCCTTCGCGCAGCTTGGATGCCACAGTGGATTTGCCTCTGGCGGGCAGCCCCACCATTACAATGAACAGCCCGCTCATGCGTGCTCCTTTGCCGTTAGCTCTGCCTTCCGAAAAAACGGGTCATGGCCGCAAAGCGTTCGTAATGATACGCTTCCAGCTGATCCGCAGTCATGCGCCATGCCCAGTTGCCCTCAGCCACCGAAGGCGTGTTCATGCGCGATTCCGCGCCAAGTCCCAGCACATCCTGCAGCGGAAAAACAACCGTATCGGCCACACCGGCCATGGCAAGCCGCATGAATGCATGATGGGCATCTTCCTCCCGCACCGAATGTCCGGCAAATTCCCCCAGTCTGAAACGCTCTTCGTCGCCCGCTTCCTGCGTGAACCAGGCCCGCACAGGAGCGTTGTCATGGGTGCCGGTATACACCACACACCTGCGTTCGTGGTTAAAAGGTGCATCAGGATTACGGGTCAGATCACCGGAAAAGCCGAACTGCAGAATCTTCATGCCCGGAAGATTCCATGTGTTTTTAAGCTCGCGCACATCGGCGGTAATGACTCCCAGATCTTCGGCAATGATTGGCAGACTGGTGAAGGCCCGCCCGAACGCGGAAAAAAGCTCCATGCCCGGTGCATCGACCCAGCGGCCGTTGACAGCCGTCTTTTCCGCCGCGGGAATCTGCCAGTAACCGGCAAACCCCCTGAAATGATCAAGACGCACCACGTCCGCCAGCCGGAAATTATGCCGCATACGGTCTATCCACCAGCGGAAACCGTCCTGCCGCATGGCCTGCCAGTTGTAAACAGGGTTACCCCAACGCTGCCCCGTCTCGCTGAAATAATCAGGCGGAACACCTGCCACGTAAACCGGATCCATTGACGCATCAAGCTGAAAATATTCGGGGTTGGCCCATACATCTGCGCTGTCATATGTCACATATATGGGCACGTCACCCACCAGCACCACGCCCAGTTCGCGGCAGTAGGCGTGCAAAGCGTCCCACTGGCGGAAAAACAGGTACTGGACAAAGCGCTCATATTCCATCTCTCTGGCGTTGTCCTCGTCCCATGCCGCCAGAGCCTCGTCGTCGCGGTTGCGCAGCGCAGCCGGCCAGTGTCGCCACTCCGCCCCGCCATGTGCCCGCTTGATGGTCACAAAACGGGCGTAATCGTCCAGCCATGCGTTGTTTTGTCTGCAGAATTCCGCATAAAACCCGTCACTGGGCAGCGTATGGCTGTTGCGCTCAAACGCGGCGCGCAGCACCCGTTCCCGATGCCGCTCCACCCTGTCATATTCCACCCGCGCGGGGTCGTCGTACAACGGTGCGTGATCGGCAACCTGAATGTCGGGCCATGCCACCACGCCCTGTTGCACCAGCAGTTCGGGACTGATGAACAACGGGTTACCCGCAAATGCGGAAGGACTGGAATACGGAGAGTTGCCGATGGCGGGCGACGTGGGCCCCAGCGGCAGAAACTGCCAGTACAGCTGGCCTGTATTACGCAGCAGCCGCGCAAACCGGTAAGCGGCCGGTCCCAGATCTCCTATGCCGTACCCCGACGGTAACGAGGTGATATGCAGCAGCACGCCGCTGGAACGTACATTCATGAAAAAACCTCCCGGCTGAAATACGGAACAACGCAGTCTGACACAGCATGCGTTCCCGCTTTCTTGCTTTCCCGCCAGCGTACCACAACGCGACACTTCCTGCCATGTGTTATCCGCCCGCACCGCGGTTCTCTGTCTGAAGAAAACAGAATACCGCCCGCAGGCAGAAACAACCGGTACGCGGTGCCGCGGCACACGTTCACGCGCCATCAGCCGCGGCGGCTCCGTGGTTCCGCCGGACTGGTCACAAACATCGGCTGCCGGCTGCAACTGCCTGCCGGTCACGCTGACAGCAGGTCACACTGACAGCAGGCTCGGCGCAGATGAGCAGCGGTGAAAAAAGAAAGGAAAAAAAGAAGTACGCCGGATGGCGTTAAAAGAAAAAGCGGTACGGGGCATCGTCCATACCGGAAATGACACCGGCAGGCAGCACGGAAAGAAACAGCTCGCGCAGAATGCTGCGTTTTTCTTCGGGGCCCGCCTGCACCGGCAGTTCCCCCGTGGCGTTGCACAGCCGCAGCAGTTCCTGCATGGCCGTATGTCTGTCTCCCAGCATATCAACCAGCCCCGCCTGCAACGCCTGTCTGCCGGTCATGGCCCGGCCGTCTGCAACTAGCCGCACATCCTCGGGCGGCAGATGCCGTCCTTCGGCCACGGCCTGCACAAACTGGTCGTACATATCCATCACAACGGACTGCAGATACTCCCGCTCGCGGGGGGTCATCTCCGCAAAGGGAGAACCGGCATTTTTCAACTCGCCGCTGGTCAGCGCCACATGGTGTATGCCCAGCGCCTTCATCAGCTCGTGCACGTTGCCCATTTCCATCTTTACGCCGATGCTGGCCGTAAGCGTGGAAGGATTGGCCACAATGCGGGTTGCCGGAACAGATATGTAGTAGCCGCCGGAAGCAGCAGCGGCCCCCATGGAGACCACCACAGGCTTGCTTGCCGCAAGACGCTTCACCGCGTCGTGCAGCTCCTGCGAAGGCGCCACCGCCCCGCCCGGTGAATTGACCCGCAGCAGCACCCCGCGCACGTCGGGGTCGCGGCGCAGTTCTTCGGCAAAATCAACATAGGGGGTGGTGTCCAGCAGCATGCCCTGCACATTGATGAGACCCAGCCGCTGGCCGCCCGAAAAATCTTCATCGCCGAACAGCAAACGCAAAGTGGCCATGGCCCCCCAGAAGAGGGCCACAGCCACCAGTATAAGCATCATTCCGAAGAGAAAAGGATGCCTCTGGCTAAAGGTAAGCCTAGTTGTCTGCTGCATCCTCTTCAAGCTTCAGCTTGAGAATGTCGCCCAGAGTCTGTCCGCCTGCTTCTGCAGGGCCGGAACGGAACTCTTTGGGACGGCGGCGTTCTTCGTCGTCCTTGATCTGCTTGATGGACAGACCGAGGCGGCGTTCTTCCGCGCTCACGTGAATGACTTTCGCCTGAATGGTCACGCCTTCCTTGAACATTTCAGAGGGAGACTTCACCTTTTTCTGGCTGATTTCAGACACGTGCACCAGACCTTCGATACCTTCTTCAACTTCCACAAAGAGGCCGAAGTCGGTGATGTTGGTAACAACGCCGTTCACCAGCGTACCCACGGGGTAGTTTGCGGGCACCTTGCTCCACGGATCTTCGGTCAGCTGCTTCACGCCGAGGGTGAACTTTTCGCTTTCCTGATCCACGGTCAGCACTTTTGCCTGCACGGTGTCGCCCACGTTGTACAGTTCGTTGGGATGACGGATTTTCTTGGTCCAGCTGATGTCGGAGACGTGGATAAGACCGTCGATGCCGTCTTCGATACCGATGAACATGCCGAATTCGGTAATGTTCTTGATGACACCTTCAAGGATGGTGCCTTCGGGGTATTTTTCTGCAACAACTTCCCAGGGATTCGGCTTGACCTGCTTCATGCCCAGAGAAATGCGCTTTTTGTCGGGATCAACGCCCAGAATGACCACTTCCACTTCGTCGCCGACGCGAACCATCTGGGAAGGATGACGCAGCTTGCGGGTCCAGGACATTTCAGAAATGTGCACCAGACCTTCAACGCCGGGTTCCAGTTCCACAAATGCGCCGTAGTCGACCAGATTGGTCACCTTGCCGTTCAGGCGGGCGTTTTCGGGGTACTTGGAGGTGATATCGGCCCAGGGGTCGTTCACCAGTTGCTTCATGCCCAGAGAAACCTTCTGGCTGTCACGGTCAAAGCTCAGAATCTTCAGTTCCAGCTCCTGACCCAGAGAAACCAGTTCCTTGGGATGACGGATACGCTTCCAGGACATATCGGTGATGTGCAGCAGACCGTCCAGACCGCCAAGGTCAACGAACACACCGTATTCGGTGATGTTCTTTGCCTTACCGGTAACGATCTGACCCTCTTCGAGGGTTTTCAGCAGATCCTGACGCTTGGAATCGCGTTCTTCTTCCAGCAACACGCGGCGGGAAACGATGACGTTGCTACGGCGGCGGTTGATCTTGAGCACGCGGAAGTCGAATTCCTGGTTGACCAGTGCGTCCATGTCAGGCACGGGGCGCAGGTCCACATGAGAGCCGGGCAAGAACGCTTCCACTCCACCCAGATCGACGGTGTAACCGCCTTTGATGCGGCGAATGATACGACCGCAGGTTGTGCCTTCACTTTCCTGTACTTCTTCGAGCTTGTCGAAGACCTGCATGCGCTTGGCCTTTTCAAAGGACAAGGTGATGGTGCCTTCCATCTCGTTCTTGCGGGCTACGAACACGTCTACGGTGTCGCCCACCTTGATGGCAAGGTTTCCTTCGGCGTCCTTGAATTCGCTTGCAGCAATCTGACCCTCGGACTTGAAGTTCACATCGACCAGCACGTAGTCGCCGTCCACACGGACAACTTCGCCTTTTACAATGGAACCTTCTTCAAGATCTCCGAAATCGGAGCTGAGGTAGTTTTCGAGGGCGCTCTCAAAGCTCATTTCTGCATCGAGAGAGGTATCAATGGTTTCGGTTGTCATACGTTTCCTCCAACCAACAAATTTTCCCGCTACCGTCCTGCGGGATTTGCCTCATTACCAAAAAGGCGGCAGGAACTCAACTGTAAATCCTGTTTATGAGAGTGCCACAAGATCATAGGTCCGCGATTCCACTATCTCGGCACGCACCATGGCTCCGGGTTTCACCCCCGGTCCGCTTATGTAGGTCACACCGTCAATTTCCGGCGCCTGAAACCATGTGCGGCCCACATGCAGCCCCGGCCACTCCTCGTGCGCGGCGTCCACCAGCACGTCTTCGTCGCTGCCGGTAAACCCTTCCAGAATTTCTTCGCTTATCTCTGCCTGCACTTCCATCAGGGCATCGCGGCGCCAGTCTTTTTCCACTTCATCCACCTGACCGGGCATGCCGGCTGCGGGGGTGCCTTCTTCGGCACGATAGGCAAACACGCCCAGATGCATAAAACGCACATCCTGCACAAAGCGCGTCAGATGGTCGTAGTGCTGCTGTGTCTCACCGGGAAAGCCCACTATGATGGACGTGCGCAGCGCCGCTTCGGGAAAGACATCGCGCACGCGGTCCACCACTTCGCGCGGGTTGCGGGCAAAAGGACGTCCCATGCGCGACAGCACATCAGGATGGGCGTGCTGCACGGGAATATCAAAATACGGCACAAAAGGTTTGCCCGCATCACGCAGATAACGGAGCAGACCGGCATCAAGACCGGCAGGATACAGATACATGAGCCGCAGCCGTTCCAGCCCGTCCAGCGGCAGCAGCCTGTCCAGCAGCGAACGCAGACCGTGCCTGAGTCCCATGTCTCTGCCGTAGGCGGCAACATCCTGCGCCACAAATATCAGCTCCTTCACCCCGCGGGAAAGCAGGTTGACGGCCTCCGCTTCCAGCACGTCGGCCGGAGTGGACACCAGCCCGCCGCGGATGGAAGGTATGGTGCAGAAAGAACAGTTATGGCCGCAGCCGTCGCTGACCTTGAGGTAGGCATATGACGGACCGGTGGAAAGCAGACGCACCGGCGGCACATGCACCGCAACTCCCAGCGCGCGGCCTATCATCTCCGGCCATGCATCCATATCTCTGTTGGTCAGCCACAGATCAACCTCGGGCAGTTCTGCGGCCAGGTCCTGCCGGCCGTACCGGCCCACCAGACAGCCGGCCACAGCCAGCAGCGGCCTGCGGGGCAGGTCTTCCAGTTCGGCCACGGCCTCGACCACCGTCCGGACAGACTCTTCCACCGCCGGAGCAATGAACCCGCAGGTATTGATGAGTACAAGGTCGGCATCCGCCATCTCCCGGACGGGTCGGACCTCCGGCCCCAGCACGCCCAGCAGCCACTCGGTGTCCACGCGGTTCTTGGGACAGCCGAGACTTATCGAATAAACGCTTATCATAAGGAGTAAGACAGGGTAAAAGGTAACTGTGCAACCCGCGCATTGCCACGGCGGGACTCACTATGCAAGTAAAATAATGCCGGCCGGACGGGACCGCGTACGTCACAGTCAAGGAGGCATCATGACCGCAAACACACACCAGCCGCCGCTGGCGGAACTGCACCCCGTGCGGCCTGTCAGGCTGGGCATAGCCACAGTGGGCACGGGAAGCAGTCTGGAGCTTCTGGCGGGGCTGTTCAGCCGCACCGATTTCCGGCAGGCATTTCCGCAGGTATGCATCACCGCGCTGCTGCTGGATGATGACACCCAGCCGCCCGCCGGTCTGGCGCACATTCCGCGCTATGCACAGCTTGCGCCGCTGCTGGAAGCGCAACCGCTGACAACCGTGCTGGCAGACATGACGGAAGACGGCAGACACATGGCCTGTCTGCGCCGCGAGGCACCGCCGCGCATGGCAGTGCTGGACGCCTGTACCGTCACGGCTTTTTTCAGCATCATCACATCGGAACAGCTGTGCCGCACATGCCATGTGCATCTTTCACATGCGCGCACTCTTTTCGCCGCGCTCATCGACCAGATTGACGAAGACATTCTGCTGCTGGACGCGGAAGGACGCATAACCGACCTGAACAAAAAGGTGCTGGAACGGCGCGGCGGGGCCAAAGAAGACTGGCTGGGCCGCTACTGCTGCGATCTGGAAGGACAGGACTTCTGCTCCGCCTGTCAGGGAGCCTGCCCGTTTGAAGAGACCCTGCGCACAGGAGCCAAGGCGGAACAGATACACACCCGCGTAACCCCCGAAGGCAAGGTAAGTTACCACCGCGTGTACACGTATCCCGTGCATGACGAACACGGCACCCTTACACGGATCATAGAAATGCGCCGCGACATCACAGGCCGCACCAACATGGAACGCAAACTCCATCAATCTGAAAAAATGGCGGCCATAGGCGAACTGGCAACCTACATCGCGCATGAAATCCGCAACCCGCTTTTTGCCATCGGCGGCTTTGCCAATGCGCTTCTCCGGTCGCCTTCGCTGGACGACAACGCACGCGAAAAAGCACGCATCATATTGGAAGAATCCAGACGGCTGGACACAATTCTGCGCAGCACCATGAATTTTGCCAAGCCCAGCGACCCGCGCCGCGGCGATGTGGACATGAACCACATAGTGCGCGACACCATGGGGCTGATGCGGCTGAACGATGAAAAACGCAGCATCACCACCGGCGTGGATCTGACAGAACCGCTGCCTCTGGCGCGCGGCGATGCCGACATGACCAAACAGTGCCTTATCAACCTAGTTAAAAACGCACAGGAAGCCATGCCCCGGGGCGGCAGCTTGACGGTGCGTACCGGAATGAAGCAAAGGGGAATCTTCATTCAGGTAGAGGATACCGGAACCGGCATTCCCGAAGAGATACGGGAAAATGTCTTCAGCCCGTTTTTTTCCACCAAAGACAAAGGGGCCGGTCTGGGCCTTGCCATGACCAAAAAACTTATCGAGGAAATGGGCGGCGCCGTTGAACTGCAGACCGCCGAGGGCAAGGGGACATCCGTCACCCTGTTTCTGCAGCCGCTGCTGACGGTGGACGACGCACCGGCAGCACTCTGACCCGTTTACCCGTCTTTCAGGAGCCTGAACCGCATGAAACAGCAGGTTATCGTACTTGCCACCCGCAACAGAGGAAAAATCGCGGAACTTTCCGCCATGCTTGCAGACACGGGACTGACCGTACGCGGACTGGATGACTTTCCGCAGGTGGGCGAAATAGAGGAAACCGGCACGACGTTTGAAGAAAACGCCTTGCTGAAAGCGCGTGCCGTGGCGCAGGCCACAGGTCTGGTGGCCGTGGCCGACGATTCCGGCCTGTCCGTGGACGCACTGGACGGGGCACCGGGCGTATATTCGGCCCGCTACAGTGACGACAGCCCGCACCTGCCCGGCGAAACCCGCGACCAGCGCAACAATGCCAAGCTGCTGGGGGCGCTGGCAGGCGTACCGCACGAAAAGCGTACAGCGCGGTTCATGTGCGTCATGGCCGCAGCCGCGCCCAACGGACACACCGCCACGGCCCGCGGCTCGTGGGAAGGCCACATAGCCACAGCCGCCAGAGGCAGCAACGGTTTCGGGTACGACCCGCTGTTCATCGATTCAGACTCCGGCCTGCACTCCGCAGAACTGCCGCCCGAACAGAAAAATGCCCGCTCGCACCGCGGCAAGGCTCTTGCCGCACTCATGCGTATCTGGCCCGAGTTCTGGCAGCAGGCCTGCTGAGGCTGCCGCAGCCGCACACTTCCGGCCCTGTTTCTGACTATCCTGTCAGGAACAGGGCTTTTTTTTAAACGCACGGCCGGGCGTGGCGGTACACACCGCATGCCGGATGTGACGCAGGTCACAGTGTTCCGCCGCAGGACAGGGCATATCCGGCACATGACACAACCGGAGAAAAAATCGGCCCCTGCGGGATACCTGTGCAAAATGCGGGGCTGTGCAACCAATGACTGGCGCCCCTGCATGCACGAAGCCTGCTGGTCAGCCGCAGGTGCTTTTGCGGGCATCCTGCTGCTGGGACTGCTCAATTCGTTTCTTTCCCGCGCAGACAGCGTGCTGCTGATAGGGTCCTTCGGCGCATCGGCAGTGCTGGCCTACGGCGCCCCCGATGCTCCTCTGTCGCAGCCGCGCAATCTGGTGGGCGGGCACCTGCTGTCGGCCGCGACAGGCGTTGCCTGTTTCCAGCTGCTGGGCAACGACGCCTTTGCCGCGGCGGCGGCTGTTTCGCTGGCCATTTTTTTCATGCATCTTACCGGCACGCTGCATCCTCCGGGCGGTGCCACCGCGCTTATCGCCGTTATCGGCAGCCCCGCCGTGCACGCGCTGGGCTACATGTATGTAATCATACCCGCCGGCGCGGGTGCAGCCATCATTCTGGGCGTGGCTCTTGTGGTCAACAACCTCAGCCGCAGGCGCAGTTATCCGCGCTGGTGGTGGTGAGTGTCTCATACTCTTGCGCTGATGCCCCCGACAACGTACTATGCCCGACTGTTACTTCCCGTCCGGAATCGCAAGTCTCCGGCACATCCCGCAAGGAGAACCCTATGTGTGGCATAATCGGCTACGCGGGGCACCGCCCCGCCGTTCCCGTCATCATTGAAGGCCTGCGCAGGCTGGAATATCGTGGTTACGACTCCGCAGGGGTCGCCTTTGTACAGAACAAAGAGCTGAACATCGTCCGCGCCGAAGGCAAACTGGCCAATCTGGAAACAAAGCTGGAAAGCATAAACGTGACCATGGCGACCAGCGGCATCGGTCATACCCGCTGGGCAACACACGGGGTGCCCGTAGAACGCAACGCACACCCGCATTGTTGTCAGGACGGTTCGCTGGCCATCATTCACAACGGCATCATCGAAAACTACCAGCAGCTCAAGGCTGAACTGCTGGAAAAAGGGTATGAGTTCCGGTCTGAAACCGACACGGAAGTCTGTGCCAACCTCATTGCCGAATGTCTGCGCAGCACAGGCTCGCTGGATACGGCCATATCCATGGCGCTGCAGCGGGCCGAAGGCGCATACGCCATTGTGGTATGCGATTCGCGCAACCCCGGCACGCTGTACGCCGCACGGCAGTCCAGCCCGCTGGTCATGGGCATAGGGCAGGGCGAAAATTTCCTTGCTTCCGACATTCCCGCATTTCTGCCCTACACGCGTGACGTGGTCTTTCTGGAAGACGGAGAAATGGTCCGCATCGACGCCAACAGCTGGAGCGTCATGAATGTAAAAGACCTTTCTCCGGTTGAAAAACAGGTTCACCACATCACGTGGGACGTTCAGGCCGCACAGAAAGGCGGCTACAAGCACTTCATGCTCAAGGAAATCTTTGAGCAGCCCCGTGTGATCAGCGACTGCCTGACCGGACGCATGGACTGGAAACAGCGCACCGTCACCCTGCCGGAACTGGAACAGGCTGCCATTCCCTCGCGGCTGCATATCGTGGCCTGCGGCACCAGTTTTCACGCCGGTCTGTGGGGCAAACAGCTGCTGGAACAATGGGCCGGTGTGCCGGTGAGCGTTGAAATAGCCTCTGAATTCCGCTACCGCCAGCCCATCATGCAACAGGGCGAAGCCGTACTGGTTATCAGCCAGTCCGGTGAAACCGCAGACACACTGGCAGGGCTGAGGCTGGCCAAAGAGCAGGGCCTGCCGGTCATCGGCCTGTGCAACGTTGTCGGCTCATCCATCGCGCGAGAAGCGGACACGGTGGTATACACGCAGGCAGGGCCGGAAATCAGTGTGGCTTCCACCAAGGCCATGACCAGCCAGATGACTGCGCTGGCACTGCTGGCGCTTTACTGGGGCATTCGCAAAGGCGTGCTGCCCGATGAAACCCGCAGAGCCGCGGTGGACGGGCTGGAAAAACTGCCCGGCCAGCTTGAATCGGAACTGCCCAGAATGCGGGAAGAAGCCAAACGTCTTGCCCGCGAATACTCTTCGGCACGCAGTTTCTTTTTTCTGGGGCGCGGGCTCAGCTATCCGCTGGCACTGGAAGGCGCACTCAAGCTCAAGGAAATTTCCTACATCCATGCCGAAGGCTATGCCGCCGGTGAAATGAAGCACGGCCCCATAGCGCTTATCGATCCGGAATTCCCCACGTTTGCCGTGGCGCCCGCCGACGATCTGTACCCCAAAGTCAAATCAAACCTGCAGGAAGTACAGGCACGCTCCGGCCGCATCATCGCACTGGTGCATCCGGGGGCCGACCTTGCCGTGGACAGCCCGTGGGTCATGGCCGAGGCATGGGGCCCGCTCTCATCGTTTCTGGCCCTGCCCGCTCTGCAGCTCTTCAGCTATGAAGCCGCAGACTATCTGGGCAAAGACGTTGACCAGCCCAGAAACCTGGCAAAAAGCGTCACCGTGGAATAGCAGCGGTCTGTCAGACACCCGATGCGCTCCCTGCCGCCTTTATCTGAAGGCGTGCGGGGAGCGCTTTTTTTGCGGCCCGCGCGCTGTCTTCATTCATCCCGGCATACTGCCCACAGGCATCAGGCGGAACACAACGCACCTGCGGCCTGAAAAACCGACGGGCGCAGGCCGCGCAGTCTCTGTCCTGAAAATACTCCGTTACCGTACGCAATCTGTTACAGTTGATTCTACAGAGAGAAATATGCTCCTGCTGCGGGAAATATATCATCAGCGTTGATTTCCGTTTTCACGGTTTGCCCGCTGCAGGAGTATGAGGCATATATACAGACAAACCCCTCAGGAGGACATATGCTTCATCTGCGTTCAACTGTATCAACGTCTCTTGGTGTGGCCGTCATCGGGCTGGCTGCATATGCGGTCTACAAAAGCGGGCTGCTGCGCAAGGCTGCCGTGGGAGTCATCCGCGGCGGGGTAAAGGCCTCGGCATGGGCGGAAGATCGTTACAAATGCGCCCGTGATAATGTAAAAGACATGGTGGAAGAAGCCCGCAAAGAACCGGCACCGTGTCCCGTGACGGTAAAAGAGGAAAAAGCCTGACATCCTGCTGACACACAAAAAAAAGCCTTTTCCGCGGGGAAAGGCTTTTTTGTATTCCGTCTGCGCGGCGGGGTCAGTTCCGCCGGTCTGTCTGCTGTCCGGCTGCCGGCCGTCTGCCGGCCGCCCAGGCTGAGCCGCCAAGTATGGCGAACGTTGTGGCATTATGAACAGCAGCTGCCGCAACAGGTGACAGCAGCCCCGCACCGGCCACAAGCAGCAGGCCGGTATTTATGCCCACCCCTGCCGTAAAGCAGTTATCCAGTATTCCCGCAGCCCTCAGGCCGGTATCCCGCGCCACCACCAGCCCGTGCAGAGAGTCACGCAGCAGCACAATGCGGGCCGATTCTCTGGCCAGTCCCTGCGTGCGTGAAAGTGACACCCCCACATCTGCCGCCACAAAAGCAGGAGCATCGTTCACGCCGTCGCCGATCATGGCCACCTTGTGCCCTTTGCTCCGCAGGTCTTTCACAAAAGCGGCTTTTTCTTCCGGCAGCAGGTCCGTATGCATCCCGTCAATACCGGGCACCTGTGCAAGCAGAGTCTCAGCAGTCCGGGCATGATCGCCTGTCAGCACATAAACATGCCGTATGCCCCGCAAACGCATCTGCCGCAGCACATCGCATGCTTCGGGGCGTATCTCGTCGCGCAGGGCAATAAGGCCCAGCAGCGAATCGCCGGAAGCAACAAACACCAGCGTCTTGGCCTCACTGCGCAACCGTTCAGCCTCTCCGGCCAGTGCCGCGCAGCTGATGCCGCAGTCTTCGGCAATGTAGTGATGGCTGCCCACACGCACCACGCGGCCGGCCACCACGGCCTCTATGCCGTGTGCGATACTGCAGCAGGCATTGCCCGCCGGCAGCAGCTCAAGGCCCCTGCGCGCCGCTTCCGCCACCACGGCCTGCCCCACGGGATGATCCGACCGGTCTTCCACCGATGCGGCCAGACGGATAAATTCATCATCAGCAATACCGGCCGTAAGCACATCAGTGACCCGCAGCCGCCCTGTGGTCAGAGTTCCGGTCTTGTCAAAAACCAGAGTGTCGGCTTCTGCAAACGCATCCAGTCCGGAGCCGCTTTTAATCAGCACGCCCTCTCTGGCAGCGGTATGCAGCGAAGTTTTAATAACCACGGGCGCGGGCAGCTTTACCGCACAGGCATAATCGATGGTAAGAACAGAAAGAGCGCGCGAGGCGTCATGCGTGGCGGCATACAGGACGGCACCCAGACCAAGCGTGATGGGGGCAAGCATGTCCGCAAGCCTGTCGCTGCGGCGTTCTCTGGCCGAAACTTCACGCAGCGCATTTTCCATAAAGCCTGAAATTCTGGCCATGTTTGTTTCGGCACCGGTACGCCGGGCCTCAATGGTCACAGCGCCTTCACGGACAATGCAGCCGGAGAGAATCTCCGCTCCCTCCTTCACATACACCGGAGCGGATTCTCCGGTTATGGAACTGCAGTCCAGCAAAGCCTCACCCGCCACCACCAGTCCGTCCACAGCCACCAGCCCGCCGCTGCCCGCAAGCACCAGATCGCCGGGAACCACATCGGCAAAGGCAACGGCAACCTCCGCATCTCCGCGGCGCACCCATACCGACTCCACAGGAGCGGCCACAAGGCTCTTCAGCAGTCCGTTGGAGCGGTCCTCGGTTGCCTGACGCAGAAATTCGCCCACAACAACCATGGTGGATATGGACGCGGCAGCCACATAATCGCCGCGCAGCAGCGAAAAGCCTATGGTCGCCATGTCCAGCACCCGCACCTTGAGTCCCTGAGTGAGCAGCGTTTCAGCCCCTTTCAGCACTGCCGGAGCGCCCATTGCGGCCGCCACCGGCAGTTGCAGCCCGGGCGGCATCGCGGCAACAGCTGCGGTCATTGCCGCATGAAACACCGCATCGCCCAGACCTCTGCGCGGCGGTGCGGGCACCCCGCGCGAAAAAGCCCGTGCCGGTACCCGCAGCAGCACGTTGCCGAAATCCGCCCCGCTCCCCTGCGGGGCAAGCTCTATCACCACACAGGCGGCGCGGGGGTTCACTCTGGCCCGCGCCACACCTTCTGTATTTTCAAGCCATGCTTCAAAATACTCCGGATCAAGCGCGGGGTCGGACAGCCTGCGCCACCTGTAGCGCAATCTGCCGCGGGTGCGGTGTACAAGCTGCGGCAAAGGATACTGTGCCACGGTCAGTCCTTTATACCTTTACGGCGGCATACGGGGCAAAGTCCGTACAGAAACATCCTGTGGCGGCTCAGTGTAAAGCCGGAACGCTCCGCCAGTTCCACCTGCCGGCGCTCTATGGTCTCATCCACAATTTCTTCTTTTCTGCCGCAGCGTGTGCAGATCAGATGATCATGATGGGGATGATCATACGCATGTTCGTACAGCGTCACCCCCTCGCCCATATCAAAGCAGTCTGCCAGCCCCGAGCGCACAAGCAGCTTAAGCGTGCGGTACACTGTGGCCTGCCCTATTCCCGGCTCGGTCTTTCTGACCTTGTGGTACAGATCTTCAGAAGAAAAATGTCCTTCCGTCTCCAGAAAGGCTCCCACTATGGTTGCCCGCTGCGGTGTCATGTTCTGCGAATTGGAAAGCAGATAATCCACAAAAGTCTGATACGCGTTTTTGCCGCTCAAGCTAGGCCTCCCCTGATTCGCTGTTCACAATGATCAGATCGGCCTGATCCACACGCAGAAAAAGCCGCAGCCCTTCATGGCTGCTCACAATGATACGGTCACCCGAAGACATTCTGTAACTGGGAGCCTTTTCCACAGATTCCAGCCGCAGCGTGCCTCCTTCGCGGATATCCAGAAGAGCAATGGTTTTCTGTGCTCTTTCGCCGCCCAGAATGCGCCTGACCAGAAAAGGACTGCCTGCCTGTGCATTGACAAACTGGCACTCGATGTCTCCCATGACGCCCAGAATCTTGGCTGCCATGCCTTCAGGCAGGCGTATACGCCCTCTGCCTTCGACCACGGTCACGTATTCCATGGGCGGCAACCGGCGCAGCAGTTCTATTTCGTCGTCGTTCTTCAACCCCAGAGCGGCAAGTGCCGCCAGCAGGGACTCTCCGGCTGTCACCGCCTCGATGTGACCTTTATCACCCACATGCAGTTCCGGCAGCGGCAGCATGCGTCCGTCTTCCAGATGCACGATGACCTTGCCCCCCATGCCGCCGCTCAGCACCACTTCTCCGCGGGGACCGCGCACCCGCACGGTGTGCAGGGCCACTTCTTCGTCCAGACGGGTGATGACGCTTGAAGGAAACAGCCCCATGCGCGCAAGACGCCGCTCCAGCGAAGGGTCGGCAATACGCTGGATGACAAGTCCCGCACCACAAGGCGCGTTGGTCAGGCTGGAAATCATGCGACCCCCTTTACAGAATCATGCTGTGTCCGCACATGCCGTACCGATGCGGGTTTTCTGCCGCCGCTTGCCGCGGCATATCCCAGAATGCCCAGAGTACTCGCATTGTGCATGAACGCCGATGTGACGGGAGAAAGCCTGCCCGCGGCCGCCAGCAGAAGCACTGCGGAATTGATGCCCACAGCAGCCTGAAATGAACGCCGCAGAACATGCTGTGTATGTGTGGCAATATCACGGGCAACAGCCAGCGCTTTCAGGTTGTCTTCCAGCAGCACCACCTGCGCCGCCTCGCGGGCCAGGTCGGCACCGCCCGGCATGCATATGCCCACATCGGCGGAAATAAGCGCCGGAGCATCGTTCACACCGTCACCCGCAAAGGCCAGCAGTCCCCCGCGGCTCTGCAGCCTGCGGACAATATCGGCCTTGTCATCGGGCTTCAGCTCCCAGTGCACTTCGTCGATGCAGCCGAGCTGCTCCGCTATGGCCTGCGCCGTATCTTTGTGGTCGCCGGTAAGCATGACAATGTTCCGGATACCGCGCTCTTTGAGCAGGGCAAGCGCTTCTGCGGCTTCGGGGCGCAGCTGGTCACGCAGAGCTATGACTCCTGCCAGAACACCCTGACGCGCCACATACAGCAACGATTTGCCCTGTCCCCGCAACCTGCGGGCAAATGAGGCCGCGGCAAAGCAATCAACGCCCTCGTCGTCTTCAAGAAAATGCCTGCTGCCCACAAGCACCTGCTCGCCCTGCACAAAGGCAGACACTCCGTGGGCCACAATAAAATCGACCTGACTGATGGGCGGCAGAGTCAGTCCCCTCTGCTGCGCTTCAGCCACCACCGCGCGCGCCACAGGGTGCGAATAATGCTCTTCGGCACCGGCTGCCAGCGCCAGCAGCTCGTGCTCGTCCATATCTGTCAGGGGAATAAGATCGGTAACTTTCAGGTTGCCTCTGGTCAGGGTGCCTGTCTTGTCAAAAACAATGGTGTCTATGCGGGCAAGGTTATCCAGCGCCTGAGAGCCCTTGAGCAGCACACCGCAATGTCCGGCGGTGTACATGCCCGACTTTACAGCCACCGGCGATGCCAGCTTGATGGCGCAGGAATAGTCAACGGTAAGCACGGAAGCAGCGCGGCGGATATCGCGCGTCAGGGCAAAAAGCCCCAGACCCAGAGCAAACGTCACAGGCACCAGCCTGTCCGCCAGCTCATCGGTCCGTGTCTGCGAAGAGGATTTGCTGCGCAACGAATTTTCCAGAAAACGGCCGATACGGGCCATGCTGGTCTCGCCGCCCACGGTGCGGGCTATTATTTTCAGCCGTCCGTCCTCCACCACCGCACCGGAAAGCACATCATCGCCCGGACGGACATGTACGGGCAGTGATTCGCCGGTGATGGAACTCTGGTTGAGCGCGGCTTCGCCGTCCGCCACAGTGCCGTCCACCGGCACCAGTTCTCCCGCACCGCAGATAACGATATCACCCACGCCGAGGGAGCCGAACGGTACCTGAACCTCTCTTGCATCCCGTTCTACCCAGACATGCTCCACTGAAGGCCGCAGCAGATTTTTCAGCAGGTCATTGGATTTCTGTTCCGTCCACTGCTCCAGATATTCACCCAGCCCCAGCATGGCCACTATGGCGTTGGCCGTTGAATAGTCCCTGCGCAGCAGCGAGAACCCCACGGCGGAAGCATCCAGAACCTCCACCTTGACTCCTTCCGTCAGCAGCGTGAGCAACCCGTCGTTAATGGTGCCCAGACCAAGCAGCCAGCTGAGCGGCGCCTTGATGTGTTCCGGCAGAAATGGTGTGAGCACCGCCGAAACACCCTGCGTCACCACGCCGGAAAGCGAAGCTTGCGCGGCATGCCGCGCCCCCGCAAGATAGGCTTCCGCGGGGATATCGCGCAGCACGCCCAGCACCCGCGTTCTGGTATGCGGATTGCCGTCATATTCCACCGTCATGGAAAACGCCCGCGGATTGATCCGCGCCTGCGTCACACCGGGCAAGGCTTCCACAACGGCCTGCAGATAGGCGACATCAAGCTCGGGGTCGTACAGCCGCCTGCTGCGCAGACGGATACGCCCCGGTATTTCATGCGCCACGCTGCAGTGTCCGCCGCATGCCGCAGAAGATTCCCTTGCATTCATGACTGTCTAGCCGCTCCTGCCGCGGGTCTTGTTATAAAGGCTCACATGCCACAGCGAAAACCCCACCAGCGCCGCACCGGACAGCAGGTGCACCCTGCGCGCGGCGGGTGTCCGGTCTGTGTTCATAAGTCCGGTGGCCACAAGGGCCCCCAGCGCAACCGCCATGCCGGTTTTTGCCAGCGTCTTCTTATTGCGCAGAACCACAGCGGGGGTCATCTCCGCACCGGTATAAGGTCGCGAACCGGCCATAGGGCTACTCCTTGTAGCTGAGCTCCGCTTTCACGTCCTGAATCTGTTCCTTTACCTCTTCCACCCCGCCCTGCACTGCCGACCATACTTTGACAGCACCGGAAATAATGGCCTGCCGCACTGAGGGGTTGCAGGCAACCAGAGCGACACCCGCTCCCAGTGCCAGCCCTTTCAGGTAGTCGGGGTTAGACACATTGACCCACGAAGACAGCCCGGAAGCGGGAGCGGCGGAAGGAGAGGAAGGAGAGGAAGGAACCGCCGCACCGGCGCCGTACTGCATGCCGGCCTGCGCCTGTGCATAGCCCTGCTGAGGCATCTGCCCGCTGTAATACGAACCGTCGGGAGCCTGACCGGCCTGAGGATACGGAACACGTTTATACTCGCTCATGGAATCACCTCGTTATTCTGTTCCGGCTGCATGCGTACCGGCGTTGTCAGCAGATGTTGCTTTCTTTTTGGCACCTTTTGCCGATGACTGCCTGCGGGGTCTGGCCGGAGTCTTTTTCTCCGCCGCATCGACAGCCGCGCAAACGGGCTGCTCCTCTGCGGCAGGACTGACGGCAGCCGGGCAGCATGATGTTTTCACGGGCCGCAGCAGAGAATCGAGAGCATATTTGGCCCCTGTGGCCACAAGAATGATACCCGCCAGCGAAGCAAACCCTGTCAGCCCCAGCGAACCGGCCACCGCCACGGCACCGCCGGTGGCAAGCCCCGTGGTGCCCGCCTCGCGGGCCACGTTCGTCACCGCCTGCTGCCGCGTGATGGTTCCTGCACGCACCTGCGCAGCCGAGCCGGCGGCTTCTGCCACTCCGCCCACCAGCGCACCCAGCAGAC
>Ga0334893_1000701_pt1 | contig 40434 bp, 34 predicted proteins | sample GraSluR3_MG_5_FD_207218 | JGI IMG/M metagenome (GOLD analysis project Ga0334893, IMG submission 207218) | Sludge microbial communities from methane-producing bioreactor in Wageningen University, Netherlands - Granular Sludge_09_05-R3 | ecosystem: Engineered > Bioreactor > Anaerobic >...
CTGCAATGCTTCGAGCATTTTCTGGGTTTCTTTCTGACGTTTGCGCTGGGGCATGATCATCAGGAACCAGAGAATGACAATGATCAGGATAAAGGGAAGGAAACTCATGATCCCGCCTCTGCCTGCACCTTCGGCAGCTCCGTTCGCGGCTTGCAACATAATTGATAACATATATTCTCCTCGATTTTTTGGATTTTCCTACAACTTTATAGCATACAGAAATATTAAATAATAATCAAGCAATATTAAGATGTGGAGTTGTTGAGGTGCTGTGCCACGGCGTAGTCTTGACGAAGCCGGGTTGAGGTGCCTGCCCGCCGCTTTGTCAGCCATAGATCCGGAAAACGGAGCGAAGGCTGGAATCCGCCGGCTGGCGGAGAAGGAGGGTTGAGGTGTTGAGAAAATGTTGATTTGTTGATGCGTTGATTTGTTGATTTGCGAGGTGCCGTGCCACGGGATCTCAACTTCATAAATCGCATATCGACGTTCCTTGTTCGGATATCGATATGTTCATGGATCAGGGCATTATCATCGTGAATAGATGTCTCTCATCCCGCCACCGGCGGGCTGTTCGACATGACAGTGTTTTTTGTTGATGCGTTGATTTGTTGATTTGTTGAGTTGCGAGGTGCCTGCCCTGCGTTCGGGCAAATTGCCATTCGGACGAGTTGCCGTGTCCCTGCTCCATCATTTTTTATTCCGCTGACTAAACTTCTTATCCTCTTACCCTCTCAACCTCTTCTTACCCTTCGAAAATCGCATATCGGCGTTCCTTGTCCGGATATCAACTTCCCTCTTTTATTCAACCCATCGACTTCGCTCAGGGTTGTAGTTTGTTTGGTTCTACCATCCCCGGCAGTGCCTGCCGGGTCATATTTATTAAACCCTTCGGCTTCGCTCAGGGTTTGGAAAATATCATCCGCGTTCGGGCGAATGGCCATTCGCCCCCGTCTTCCCTTTTATCTTTTTCCTTTTATCTTTTATCTTCTCTTCCTGTCTACCGTCTACTGTCTACCGTCTACTGTCTACCGTCTACTGTCTACCGTCTACTGTCTACCGTCTACTGTCTACCGTCTACTGTCTACCGTCTACTGTCTACCGTCTACTGTCTACCGTCTACTGTCTACCGTTACTTTCTCTTTTATCTTTCTTTCTTTCCGTTAATATTTTTCCTATTTTACTTGATATCCGTTGCGGTATTGGTTATAATCTGCGTTCTTTTCACATGGGGTCAAACCGAAGAAAAAAGGAGTCGTATGGGTTCAGAGGCGATCTATAAAAAGTATCCGAAAAATGAGGCATCGAATATGATCGCGATGCTTCAGGATGTTCAGGAGATACACGGTTATCTGCCCGAGGATGATATTATCCGGGTAGCCAAACATCTTAATGTTCCGACAAGCCGCGTGTACGGAGTAGCGACATTTTATAATCAGTTCCGTCTTACACCGCTGGGCAAGCACGTGATCCGTGTCTGCCGCGGTACCGCTTGTCACGTAAAAGGTTCTCTGGACATTCTGCAGACCCTCGAAGCCGAACTGGGTATTTCCGCCGGTGAGACGACAAAAGATCTGCAGTTCACGATCGAGACCGTCGCCTGTATCGGAGCCTGCAGCATTGCACCGGTCATCGTGATCGACGATAAATACTACGGCGGCCTGACCGGAAAATCGGTCTATAAACTGATCAACGAATATAAAAATAAAGACTAGGCAGGCAACATATGCAATCATTCAAAGAATTATTATCCAAAAAGATACCTGCGGAAACATTCACCTCGATCGTCAGCGGCACCTGCGATGGCAGTCACGCCGGTGTTTCCTGTGAGGACATTGCCGCGCTGAAATCCCGGCTGTCACTTGAGAATACCGACAAACCGGTCATCATGATCGGCATGGGGACCTGCGGACTGGCGAACGGTGCTCAGGCTGTGTATGACACCTTTAAACAGGAACTGGAAAAATACGGGATCGATGCCGAACTCACACAGGTCGGCTGCGTCGGTTTCTGCGCCGAAGAGGTGATCGTGGATGTGAAGGTCCCCGGTCTGCCGCGTATATCCTACAAACGGGTCACCCCGGAAAATGTCAATACCATTATCGAACGTACCATTGTGCATAAAGAGCCGGTCATTCAGAAAGCGCTGGGGAAATATCCCGATGCGGACACGTCGCTGTGGCCGGACATTCCCCTCATCCACGATATTCCCTTCTTCAAGATACAGAAAAAGGTCGTTCTTGAGAATTGCGGCGTGATCGATCCCGAGAACATTGATCAGTATCTGGCGCGCGGCGGATATCTTGCCCTGGCAAACGTACTGGCGGAAAAATCCCCGATGGATGTGATCGAAGACACCAAGCGCGCCGGTCTCCGCGGACGCGGGGGCGGCGGATTCCCCACGGGCAAAAAATGGGAATTTGCCTATCACGCGCAGAGCGATCAGAAATATCTGATCTGTAATGCCGATGAAGGGGATCCGGGTGCATTCATGGATCGCGCGGTACTTGAAGGCGATCCCCACCGGGTCGTGGAAGGCATGATCATCGCCGCGTATGCGATCGGCGCATCGGTGGGATATGTTTACTGCCGCGCGGAATATCCGCTTGCCATCAAGCGCCTGGAAAAGACCATCGCCGATGCGATGAGCTACGGATTGCTTGGAAAAAATATTCTTAAAAGCGGATTCAATTTTACGCTCAAGATCAAAAAAGGCGCCGGTGCCTTCGTCTGCGGCGAAGAGACCGCCCTTATCAACAGTATAGAAGGTCGCCGCGGTATGCCGCGTCCCCGTCCTCCCTTCCCCGCGGTATCGGGTCTCTTCGGTAAACCGACCATTATCAATAATGTTGAGACCTTCGCGAACGTTCCGGTCATTTTCTCTAAGGGAGCGGACTGGTATGCCGGGATCGGAACGGATGCATCCAAAGGGACAAAGATCTTTGCCTTATCCGGAAATATTGTCAATACGGGACTGGTGGAAGTACCCATGGGTACGACCATCCGGGAGATCGTATTTGATATTGCCGGCGGTATCCCCGGCAATAAAAAATTCAAAGCCGTGCAGATCGGCGGTCCTTCGGGCGGCGCGCTGCCCGAACAGTTCCTGGATACCAAGATCGATTACGAAAACCTGAAAAATGTCGGCGCCATGATGGGATCGGGCGGTCTGGTGGTCATGGACGAAGACACCTGCATGGTCGACCTGGCAAAATATTTCATGCAGTTCATTACTTCGGAATCCTGCGGTAAGTGCATTCCCTGCCGCGAAGGCACCAAACGCCTGCTGGAGATCCTGGAACGCATCACCAAGAGTTACCGTGAAGAAGAGACCGAAGTGGATTCCCTGATGCGTTTTCAAGGCATGCTCTACCTGGAACGCCTGGCGGATGTGATCAAAGACACGTCGCTGTGCGGACTCGGTCAAACGGCTGCCAATCCGGTCATCAGCACCTTACGTTATTTCCGTGACGAATATGAAGCTCACCTCTACGACCGTACCTGTCCGGCAAAAGCATGCCGCCAGATGCTGACCTACACCATTATCAAAGATAAATGCGTCGGATGTACCATCTGCGCCATGCGTTGTCCGGTCAATGCCATTACCGGCGAACGGAAAGAACCGCATTTTATCAATCAGAGTATCTGTACCCATTGCGGACAGTGTGAATTAAATTGTCGTTTTGACGCGATCCTGGCGGAATAATAAAAGAAAGAGGCTACCATGAACATTAAGATAAATAACAACGCATTCTGGGCAAATCCGGGTGAAACCATTTTACAGGTCGCGCAGCGGGAAGGGATCAAGATCCCGACACTCTGTTACATGCCGGAACTTTCTCCGACCGGGGCCTGCCGCATCTGTGTGGTGGAGATCGCCAACGGTCAGCTGGTTCCCGCTTGTGCCTATCCGGTTAATGAGGGCATGGAAGTACAGACCAACTCCAAAAAGGTCCGCCGGTCACGGAAGTCCATTATCGAACTGCTGATAGCCAACCACCCCCAGGATTGTCTGGTCTGTGTCCGTAACGGCTGCTGCGATCTCCAGGACCTTGCCGCCGAATACGGCGTTCGCTCCTACCGCTATGTGGGCGAGAAACGCAGCGGAAAGCTCGATCTCGCCAGTCCGGCCGTGGAACGTGACCCCGAAAAATGCATTCTCTGCGGACGCTGTGTGCGCATGTGCCACGAAGTTCAGAATGTGGGAGCGATCGATTTCACCAACCGCGGTTTTTATTCTCAGGTTGCACCCGCTTTGGACCGCTCGCTGAATACCACTGCCTGCGTATACTGCGGTCAGTGCATCACGGCATGTCCGGTTGGGGCCCTGCGTGAAAAAAGTTACCTTAAAATTGCCTGGGAAGCCATCAACGATCCGAAAGTACATGTGATCGCTCAGGTCGCTCCCGCCGTACGCGTTGCCATCGGCGAAGAGTTCGGCATGCCGCCGGGAACCATTACGACGGGTAAGATCCCGGCCGCCCTGCGGCGTATCGGGGTCAATGAAGTATTCGATACCAACTTCGCGGCCGATCTGACCATCATGGAAGAAGCTACCGAACTGATCGATCGCATCCAGAAAGGCGGTAAATTGCCGCTCTTTACTTCCTGTTCCCCCGGCTGGGTCAAATATGTCGAACATTTTTATCCGGAGCTTCTGGAATATATGTCCACCTGTAAATCTCCTCAGGGCATGCAGGGGGCTATCATTAAGTCCTATTACGCGGAAAAGACCGGGGTTGATCCAAAGGATATTTTCGTCCTCTCTATCATGCCCTGTACCGCCAAGAAATTCGAAGCTGGCCGGCCGGAACTGTCCGTCTCGCATACCGCTCCCGATGTGGATGTGGTGCTTTCAACCCGTGAATTCGCCCGCATGCTGAAGATCGCGGGAATCGATTTTACACGCATGCCGGATGAGGGTTTTGACGATCCTCTGGGAGAATCCACCGGTGCCGGTGTGATCTTCGGCGCTTCCGGCGGTGTGATGGAAGCTGCGCTCCGTACCGCGCATTTTCTCATAACCGGAAAAGATATGGACCGTATCGATTTTACTTCCGTGCGCGGACTCGAAGGGGTAAAGGAATCCTCGATCAAGATCGGCAATGCCACCCTCAAGATCGCTGCGGTCAGCGGACTCCATAATATCGATCATTTTCTGGAAGATCTGCGGAATGGAAAGTCCGATTATCATTTTATCGAGGTCATGGCCTGTCCGGGCGGCTGCATCAATGGCGGCGGTCAGCCCCTGCCCGCGGATCCGGAAAAAATACGTAAACGGATGGAAGCCATTTACGAGATCGATCGTTCGCTGCCGAAACGCTGTTCCCATTACAACGATTCCATCCAGGCCCTGTATGATAATTTCCTCGGTAAACCCGGCGGTAAAAAGTCTCACGAACTGCTTCACACACACTATATGAAGCGTGAATCCATTTAATTCTTGAAAGGACGGAAGAATGAGCAAAAAAATCTTAATTATTGACGATGATCCCGATCTGATCGAGATGTATCAGCCCTATCTGAAGCAACATGGTTACGATGTGCGTGTAGCATATAATTCGAGCGAAGCGAAAGAGATCTTTAGCGAATTTGACCCCGATGTCGTTTTCTGTGACCTTGTCATGGAACATTTCGACAGCGGTTTCGTGCTTTGTCACTGGATGAACCGCCAGCCCGAACGCAGTAAACGCTGGGTGGTGATCTTCACATCCACCGGCCATGAAACGGGTTACCGCTTTTCCACACAGACCAAAGAAGAAAAAAGCTGGATCAATGCCGATGATTATCTGGATAAACCCATTGCACCGCGCGACCTGCTGCAATACGTCGAAGAAAAGGTTCTTCCTTTCCTGGAAGAGAGCAAATAAGCTAAGAAGCTAATAAGCAAACAAGCTAATAAGCAAACAAGCTAAAAAAGTGATTTAGAATCCCCTTGTACCAAATCGCAAGGGGATTTGTTTTTAAAGTAAAATCTGCCGCACCTGTCCCCCGTTCAGCTCCGGCCGTAAGTTTAAGCGCTACATCCCGGTTCCTGCCATACACATTCATATGTAAAAACCACATTTATTATTTATCCTTTGTAATTCAGTAAATAATATCCGAAATTAGGTGTTTTTCAATAAAGGAATATCATGAAATTCACACCCCAGACATATCGTATCTCTGATGAAGCCATGAAACCCTTCATCGATCCGGATGAGATACACGGCTTTCTTCAGCGTCCCAAACCGGGTGCCGAACGTGTCCGGGAAGTGATACAAAAATCCCTGAACAAGCAACGTCTGTCCCTTTCTGAAGTCGCGGATCTCTTACTTGTTGACGATCCGGAGCTTATTGAAGAGATCAAAGCGGGTGCGCATGCGCTCAAACAACGTATCTATGGCAATCGTATTGTCCTTTTCGCACCCTTATATATCGGGAACAAATGTGTAAATAATTGTAAATACTGTGGATTCCGCACCGCCAATTCCGATCAGCTCCGCACGACACTGAACGACAAGCAGATCATTCAGGAGGTTGAAGCGCTTGAAGAGAACGGTCAGAAGAGATTGATCCTGGTCTATGGCGAGCATCCCGATTACAGTGCCGACTATATTGCCCATACCGTGCGAACGGTTTATGGTGTAAAAAAGGGAAAAGGTGAGATCCGGCGCGTCAATATCAATGCCGCACCGCTCGATATTGAGGGATTCAGAACCGTGAAAGCTTCGGGGATCGGCACTTATCAGGTCTTCCAGGAGACCTATCATCCCGAGACCTATGCCCATTACCATCCTTCCGGACCCAAACGCGATTTCAACTGGCGCCTGACCGCGCTTGACCGTGCCATGGAAGGCGGGATCGATGATCTGGGTATCGGTGCGCTTTTCGGACTTTACGACTGGCGTTACGAGGTTCTCGCTCTGGTCCGGCATACAAACCATTTTGAGGCTGTCTACAACATCGGTCCGCATACGATCTCATTTCCACGTATTAAAGCGGCGGCGGGCACCGAAGTCGACCCAAAATATTTCGTGAACGACACCGATTTTATCCGGCTGATCGCCACGCTGCGCCTCGCCGTTCCCTATACGGGCATGATACTTACCGCCCGTGAACCCGTCGCCGTACGCGAAGCCGCAATGTCCTTCGGGGTCTCACAGATCGATGGCGGAACAAAACTGGAACTCGGTTCATATGCCGAGACTGCACACGACTCACAGAATCTCAACCGGGAACAGTTCGAGATCAACGACGCCCGTTCACTGAATGAGATCATCGACGAACTGCTTGATCACGGCTATCTGCCGTCTTTCTGTACGGGTTGCTACCGGGTCGGACGTACCGGAGAACATTTCATGGAATTCTCCGTACCCGGTTTTATCAAACGCTACTGCACGCCCAACGCCATTTTGACACTTTCGGAATATTTGCTCGACTATGCACCGGAGCCAACCGCCGAAAAAGGATGGAAGGTCATTGAAGAAAATCTGAACAAAATGCAAGACCCGGTCGTTGAAGAAGAGACCCGGAAACGCATTGAACGGATAAAGAAGGGTGAACGCGATCTGTTCTTTTAACTTTCATTTAGCTTATTTTTATTCTATATTCACAGCGAAAATTTTGAGGAGATGCAAAATATGAAATATTTAAGAATTTACGGACTTTTACTTTCCCTCCTGGCTGTATTTGCCTTTTTCGGATGCCAGTCCCAGGAACTGACTTCCGCAAAAGTCTATCTTCAGCAAAGAGATTATGCGAAGGCGGAACAAAATTTACTGACAGCCCTGAACATAGAACCGGAAAATCCGGAAGTTCCCTATTTACTGGCCGTTGAGATCTATGCGAATCGCAACAGCGGTAAGGTCGATCTTGTCAAGGCTAAAGAATATCTTGATATGACCCTTCAGATAGATGCGACTTACGAACCGCAGAATATCAAGATCCTGCGCGAACAACTTTACGGTAATTCCTTCAATGCGGCGGTCGGTCATTATAATTCGGTTATCCGCGATGAATCCGCGGACCGGGACGCGGACCTCGCGCAGGCGCTCACCTTTTTCGGACTTGCGGCCGATCTGCAGCCTGCGGATCCCAAGGCGCCAATTCAGATCGCACGCATCTACAGCGAACTGAAAGGGAATAACGAAAAAGCCATCGCTTCGCTCGATAAAGCCATTGGCAAAGCTCCCGGGAACGGAGAACTGAAAGCCGAAAAGGCACGTATCCTTGCCAAAGACGACCGGGTTGATGAAGCGCTGGACATGTTTGAAAAAGCATCGATCAATGATCCGAGGAATATGGCGATCGGACTGCGTTATGCACAGTTCCTCTATGAACACTCCATGTACGAAAAAAGTGCGGAGGTCTATAACAGGCTGCTGATGGTCGAACCGGCAAATAAGGATCTGTATTTCAACCTTGGTCTGACATATTTACGTCTGGAACAAATGGATATGGCAAAAGATCAGTTTGAGACCGTTGTCGCCCTGGATCCGGAAGACACACAGGCCATTGCCATGGTCGGACAGGTCTATTTCGACCTGAAAGACTATTCCGCCGCAGAAATGTATTTCCGTCAGCTGCTGAATATCGAACCGGAAAACCCGGATTATCTGAAACGTCTCGGGGTCACGCTCACCCAGCAGGGGCGCGTTGAAGAAGGCCTTGATTATTATAACCGCGGCCGTGCACTCGAAAGCGCTAATCAATAGTTTATAAGCTGTACAGAACTTTTTAAACCCCCGGAATATTTCGGGGGTTTTTATTTTAATATGCCGGACGTATCCCGCTTAGTTATCATATCTTCCTCCAAGACCTTCTTTTAAGCCCTTAAGGCTGTTGTTAACTTATTTTTTATTAATGTGTCTTTGTTTTAGAAACTATTTAGGCTTAAATTCGTATGAAAAAAAAGGCAGCGAGGTGCAATATGAAGAAAATAATGATATTTTTACTGACTGCAGCGGTCTTCTCCGGGTGCTACACTACCTTTAACCCGCCGGTCAGCCAACAGATCGAAGGCGTCTCGGATATTCCGGATTCTACCCGTCAGATCATCATCAACAATTACTATGAGACTACCGAATATTATCAGGTCCCCTATTATCAGCGTTATAACCTGTTATGGGGCACGTATGTCTGGGATCCTTTTTACTATGATTACAGCTACTACCACTGGCGTCCCTACTACTGGTACGGCAACTATTACTATTACAATCCCCACAGAGGTTACTGGGTATATTACGACCATCATTATCACAGACATCCGCGGTATCGTCCCTCACCCTGGACCGGCGGCGGCGGTTCGGGCGGCAGCGCGAACGACCAGGAACGCATTCAGAAACCCGGTTACCGGGTGCTGGAAGGCATGAGCGGATCAGCCACGCCCTTTGTCTCGGTGGAACCCGATATCCAACGTATCGGGCGTCCGGGCAGCACGATCGGTCCGAATGCCGCTGACGGCATTGGCAGTTCGGCCGGGACCGGTGATACTTCACCGATGATCCAATCGGTCGGAAAACGCGACGCCACGACTACCACTTCAGGCGAAGGGACATCCATACGGAAAACATCGCCAAGCGAAACCGGCTCCTCCACGCCGGCCGTAAAAAGCGATAAACCTTCCACCACGGGACAGACAAGGGTCACGACACCTTCCTCAACACGTGTTACCAAGACACGCCAGAGCGCTCCGGCTGCAACATCCAAACAGTCCTCAACGACATCTTCCACTACGAAAAGTTCCTCGTCCGAGCAATCCACTGAAAACAATAAAAGCAAATAACAGGAACTGACCATGAAAAAACGACTACTTATATTGCTTATACTCACAGGTACACTGGGCTTTATGTATGCCCAGGATATTGTTGACATCATTGCTCCTTTTCGTTCTTATGCATTCGATGAAGAACATTTCAACGGCACATATCCTTACACTTATCCGATCAGGAGTTCGGTGAACAGCATGAGCGGTCCTTTGGGCGGGGCTATCGGCAACGCAACGGTCGCATCCGGAAGGATGATCCCCGAGTTTACCGTTAATCCCGCAAATCTCGCCATGACAAAATACAACATGATACATGTCGGCGGACTGTTCAATCATTACAACGGTATCAACCAGAACAGTCTTGGCGGTATTTCCTATATTTCGGCCGTTCCCGTATACAGCGGCAGTCTGAGCTTCGGAGCGGGCGTGACAAAGGAAAGAGATTACAATCTCTACTACCGTAATGATGATATCACACAGCGCACAAGCGGCGGACTTTACAACTGGCGCTTTACCGGAGCAGTTGAAGTACAGAAAGACATCTTTGTCGGCGGCGAATTGTCCCTGCTCAGCGGGAAACGGAACAACAATATCGCTTTCAGTCCGGCGGACGGGTTTATCGAAGAGAACAACTATTTCGGCATTACCGGCCGTATTGGCATGAACTACCATTTTCTGCCGATACTGAATGCAGGCGTATCCATTGATCTGCCAACGGTCCTGGGGGTTGATTACTCCCTGCGGAACTATTCCAGCTCATTGGGAAGTACAAGTTATACGATCACTTCTCCGGCCATATTGCGTGCGGGGTTGGCCCTGACCCTGCGGATCGTCGATCTTTACTACAGTATTGATTATGCGAACTGGCAAAATCTGACGGTCAGGAGTTCACGTCTTACACAGGGTGACGTGGATGAGATCAATCGCGAGATCTTTGATAACTTCAGTGTGACCTATTCGCACCATGTGGGTATGGCGATCCATGTGCCGCTCCTTCCCCTGCATTTTTATTTTGGCTATCAGTATCTGCCGGATGCCTATCTCGGACTTAACGGATTCAGTCTCGGCAAACTGATCCCGCGCGAACTCGATGACCGCTTCAGCTCTTCCTTCAGCTGGGGATTCAGTCTTTTTCTCAAACAGGGACTCAGTATAAGCGCTTCCTTTGAAACGGCCCATGTCTTTTATGACGAAGAACGGGAAAAACCCAGAAACACCCAACTTTCACTGGGATACTTCTTTTGATAAGATAACAGAGGCAAGATGTGATCAGAAATAAAAGATCCGTATTGCGCGGATCTTTTTTATTTCGGGGCAGCTTTCTTTTTTCGGAAAAGCCCGTTCAGAGTACGGCTTTTCTTTACAATATTCTTAATATCTCGATATTTGACGGGTGAAAAGAAATTCAGCAGAACAACACCGGTCAGGGCCGGAACGATCACATTGATAAAAAAGATCAGCAATGTGCTGCCCACAGCCACTTCGGCCGGGACGCCATAGGGACGCAATGCCACATGCGCGGCACCTTCCCGGAAACCGATACCGGCAAAAGAAAGCGGAATGGCGCCGACCCCCAGAATAAAAAAACACACCTTTGCCTGTGTGAACCAGGAGATGGCATAGGGCCGCAGTAAGAGCCAGAACTGTGAAATATAGGCCATGTAACTCAGGAGGGTCAGAGAAATATTCACAACAGCGATCTTGAGATAGGGCACATCTTCCGGGACATAGTGTTTAAAAGCCGTGTTCTCTTTGAACAGACGGTAGATCCAGAACAAAACAAGATAAATAAAACAAAATGCCAGCATATACCACATTCTCGGATACAATAACCATGCACTGATACCGAAAAAGAAGAACATGATACCGGTTGCAAAAAAGATATCGATCATGAAGGTGAATATCCGCTGCTTTGTCGTACCGGGAAGCAGGAATGTTTTCCCCACCTCCCCGATACTGGCCGGCAGCATCAGGCGGAAGGTGAAACCGGATAAATGGGATATTATCGCCTGCCGTAACGTGAAGGGCGGCATCAACTGACGCGCGGCAAATAAATACCGGAATCCCTGACAGCTTATATCGATCATACCCAGTCCCAGAACCGCCAACATGACCCCTTTGGGAATGCTGTTATAAAAACGCAGCAGTTCCTTTCCGTCTACCTGTATGATAAGCCACCAGAACAACAGGGCAGTAATAGCGATCTTTAGTAAGAGAGATAATATTTTTTTCATTTTTTTTCAGGTAATGTTGATGTATAGGTTGAACCTTTCCAGGTGAATGATCCGAAAGTACCGTATAATCCGACAATGACAATAAAAAGCGCATGCACAAGTTCCATCAGGAACAGATGTTTAAAATGGTAAGGAATATGGAATTTTTTTAAGGTATAACACATATATAAGAAATCACAGGCCGCTTTGATCAGTACCAGTCCCAACCAGTATGGCAGGACAAGCACATCGACAAACGCAAGCAAAGGAAAAATTATAAGTGATAAATAAAAGAAAAATACCGTTAATCCGAGCAGAATAACCGGGAAGGTTGCTTTCATGACATGCGAAGCCCAGCGCACACGCTGGTTTATCACACCCTTGATCGTATCTTCCGGTACCGTATGCACTACGGATGCGGGATGCGCATTGAACATCACCTGATAGTTGCGGCGCTGTGCCTCAAACATGATATCCGAATCATCCCCTGTAACAACATGTGATTTCAGGGGTTGGCCTTTTTGGAAAAGCTCCCGGCGATACAGCATGTTACCCCCGTTCGCCGTAATGGTAAAACCGTTTACCATCGCACCCGCGACCACCACATTATGGGAAAGATTTTCCAGGGTCTGCATGGATTGCCAGGTGCGCTCAAAGCAGGACTTGAATTCCTCTTTGGCGAACAGACATATACCGGTCGCGGCACCGAGTTTATCATCGCACATGGAACCGTAACTGCGCAGCCATTGTGTCTGATGCAGGACATCGGCATCGGTGGCGACCACAAAATCCGTCTGACAGATCTCCAGTGCTTTTGAGATCGCATGCTTCTTGGGTGACACATTATCCGGACAGGAATTCAGATGGATAACACGCAGAGAGGAAAACTCATTCGCCAGTTTTTCCAGTATTTCCGGTGTACGGTCTTCGGAGCGGTCGTTGACTGCGATAACGGAATATTTCTCTTTCGGATAATCCTGCGCATAGATCGAACGGATGCATTTTTCAATATAGGGTTCCTCATCCTTCGCGCAGACCACAACGGTCAGCTCCGGCAAATCCCCATCTTCTTTCAGGGCATGCGGTTTCAGGCGTTTGATGCCCGTCAGAAAGAAAAGGATATAAAGCACGTAGCAGCCCGCAAGGGCATAGGCGATCACGGTAAGAATATAAATTGTCATCTGCATAGGCTGTCCAGTAAATCCGAAATACGATCGAGATCATTGACGGGAATGCTGTTCTTTTTTACGGGTGCGGGATCTTTCTGCAGGATTTCTTGTAAATTCAGGTCTTCCTGTTTGCAGTGATCATACAGACCCGCCCTGCGATAATATTCCGCCAGATATTCCTGTTCGGTCTGACCCGGGGTTGGTACAAAGAACGCCGCTTTGTTCAGGGCCAGCAATTCCATTACCGTGGAGTAGCCCGATCGGCATACGATGCGTTTGGCGCGCTGCATGGCATCCGCCATTTCGCTGCGGCCCAGGTGCGCGCGCACCCGTACCGCGCCCTCGTTCCATTCGGTATTTTTGTCCCCGGCATCCGGGAGCCCCAGAACCGCCAGGATATTTCCCCTCAGGCCGGGAAGCTGCTCCATTACCTTTTGTTCGAATTTTGTGCGCTGGGGTTCGGGTCCGGAGATACTGACCAAAAGGTCCAGATCGGCGGCCGGCGGCGGATCGGACGGAAGGATGCTGGACAGGCAGCCGATATACCGCACTTTCGGGTGCCGGGCGATACGCCCTTTGTGTGAAAGCTCGCCGGAAAGATTGGGTTCTCCGGCCGCGTCCGGTACAAAAACATAATTATAATGCCTGAAAACAAGCCTGTTGAACCATTCGCCAAATATCCCGGCCCAGGCCAGATGTTTGGGTAGATTGAAACGGAGCTGGTGCGTGATCAGAACGGAAGGCACGCGTTTTGACCAGAAACCCAGCCGCATTTCTGTGATGATCAGGTCGGGCTGATAGTTCTTTATCAATTTCCGTACGGTCCGGCGTTCATAGATCCAGCCGGCGATCATTTTCGGAAGCTGGGCCACAATTTTAAAAACGAACATGGAACGGAAGTGAGGATATGAGACATTCCGGTCACGAATATCCAGACATTCGCATTCCGGGAATTCCTTTTCAAGTAAGGAAAGTGCTTTCCCGTGCGAGGCCAGAATGACACGGTTCCCGTCATCAGTCATGCGGCGTATAATGGGTGCCGAGCGAGTGGCGTGTCCGAGCCCCCAATTGATAATGGCATAAATAACGGTCTTATTTTTCATCCGGAGTATCTTTACGCTTGAACACAACGCAGGCTAAGGGCGGAACACCGATGGTGATGGAGTGTTTTCTGCCGTTCCATTCGATCGCGACGGCGTTCTGTTCCTGATTCCGGATCACACCGCTGCCGCTAAAATCCCGCTGGTCGCTGTTGAATATTTCCTCATAGATCCCGGGTTCCGAAACGCCCAGACGGAAATCGAAATGGGTTTCGGGAGTGAAGTTGAACAATGCGATCACTTTATCTTTTTTTCCCTTACCGCAACGGATAAAACTGGCAATGGACTGCTCCGTATTGCCGCCGTCGATCCATTGAAATCCCCCGGGGTCCTGGTCCATTTGCCATAAGGCCGCCTCACGGAGATATAAGGCATTCAATTGAGCGATATATACCGATGCCGACCGGTGAGGTTCCCACTGTTCCAACTCCCATTCCACTCCGCGTTCTTCACTCCATTCCGACCACGGAGCATATTCCGTGCCCATGAACATGAGTTTCTTACCCGGATGACAGAACATGAAAGCCAGCATGAGTTTAAAGTTCGCGAATTTTTGCCAGTTGTCACCCGGCATTTTACTCAGGAAAGAACCTTTGCCGTGTACCACTTCGTCATGACTAAGGCTCAGTATAAAATTCTCGGAATACTGATACAGCATGGAGAAGGTCATATCGCTGTGATGATATTTCCGGAAGATCGGATCCTTGGCCATATAGCGCAAAAAATCATTCATCCAGCCCATATTCCACTTATAATCGAAACCCAGTCCGCCGGTATGCACCGGATGACTTACCCCGCCCCAGGCGGTCGATTCTTCCGCGATCAGCATGGCTTTCGGAAAGTATTTTCCCACAATGATCGAAAGGTGCTTCATGAATTCGATAGCTTCAATATTTTCATTTCCACCGTATTGATTCGGTGTCCACTCCCCTTTCTTGCGACTGTAGTCCAGATACAGCATGCTGGCAACGGCATCAACCCGCAGACCGTCAACGTGGAATTCTTTCAGCCAGTACAGCGCATTGGATATCAGGAAATTCGCAACTTCATTGCGTCCGTAATTGAAGATAAAGGTCCCCCAGTCGGGATGCTCGCCCTTATCCGGACTCGCATGCTCATATAAGGCGGTCCCGTCAAACCGTCCGAGGGAAAACTCATCCTTGGGAAAATGTGCCGGCACCCAGTCGAGAATGACCCCGATACCGTGTTTATGACAGTAATCGATAAAATACCGCAGATCATCGGGCTCCCCAAAACGGCTGGTGGGCGCATAATATCCTGTAACCTGATATCCCCAGGAACCGTCGAAGGGATATTCCATGACCGGCATCAGTTCGATATGGGTGAATCCGTGCTTCTTGACATGCTCGACCAGCATGGGTGCCAGTTCCCGGTAATTATACCACTTCCAGCCGTCCTTGCGCTTCCAGGAAGCAAGATGCACTTCATAAATGCTCAGAGCCCGGTCATGGGTATGTTCCGGCAGATCGCCGATATATTTCTTATCTTTCCATTTATAGCCGGAGGCATAGATCCGGGACGCGTTTCCCGGCCGCATTTCGGAATAAAACGCATAGGGATCGGCTTTGATCAAGAGACGTCCGTCCTGTGTGAATATTTCATACTTATACTTCAGTCCGGCCTGGATGCCCGGGATAAAGATCTCCCATATCCCGGAAGATCCGAGGACCCGCATCATGTGCTTGCGGCCGTCCCAGAGATTGAAGTCGCCTACCACACTGACCCGTCGTGCCGATGGCGCCCATACGGCAAAAGAGACCCCGCTGATGCCGTCTTTTTCACAGACATGGGCACCGAGCTTTTCGTAGATGAAATGATGGTCGCCTTTTCCGAAAAGATAGGCATCTTCCTCGGAGATCACCGGTGTGAACTGATAAGGATGAATATAGCTGTATGTGTTGCCGTCCATATACTCGACAAAGACCTCATATTTCTCAAAGGCCTCCGAAATAAAGGTAACTGCCCAAAAACCCTCCACCTCTGCCGGGGCAAGATCGTAGGTCTTCCGGCTTTCCAGCATCGTAATGGAAACGACTTTTGCATTGGGCTGATAGATACGAACGATCTTTTCCAGGGAACGGTTCTCATGCATGCCAAGAACGGCATGGGGGTCATGGCAGATCCCGTCGCGAATATTACACATGTTCTTTTTAAGACTCATGATCATCCTTTCTCATTTTTACTGCCAATATGCCGATGATGGTCTTAACATCGGTGATCTCTCCGCTACGGATCTTTTCAAGCACCTTATCCAGCGGCAGCGTAAACACCTGCATAAATTCATGTTCATCCGGTTTTTTATCGCCTTTGACCAGATCAAAGGCCTCATAAATATGGATCACTTCATCGCTGTATCCGATACAGGGGTGCATCGTGGTCAGATAGCGTAATTCTCCCGCCCTGTAACCGGTTTCCTCTTCCAGTTCGCGCATACCGGTCGCTTCCGGGGTTTCTCCCGCATCGATCTTGCCGGCGGGCAGTTCAATGAACACCCGGTCCAGCGGGTAACGAAACTGATGGATCAGCAACAGTTCACCATTGGGATGATAAGCCACCAGCGCCACCGCTCCGGGATGCCGGATATATTCACGGACCGAGGTATTCCCGTCGGGTAAACGCACCGTGTCCTTTCGAACGCGCAATAATGCCCCGTTATACACCTCTTCCGATGATATCTGTGTTTCTTTTAACTGTTTCATCGTTCGCAAATATACGCCCTTTTACGGTGAGTGACAAATAATTATCATCAGACATGCGATAATCGGATCTTCAGCTAACATTCTGAGGGACCGCGCTTATTAAGCTTGATATTATAAACACATTTACTTGATTTATATCCAATTAATAAATACTTTCCGCTCAACCGGAAAATATGCCTGCAGGGCGTATCTTCATTTAACGAGCAGGAAGCAATTCATAGTGCGGAGACAATTTTACATGCAAAACCCTCATTCACGTCCGGCCGGCCTTTTTATAAGGTTATTGTGCATTATTTTTCTGGTTCATCCTCTCTGCGCCGAGCCTGCGCTTAAAGATAAGATCGCACAGATGATCATGGTGGGATTTCCCCCGAATTCGGATTTTGAAGATACACTCTATTACGATATTGCCTACCGCAATCTTGGCGGCGTGATCCTCATGGGTTATAATATCCAGAGTCCCATACAGGTTGCCGCCCTGAATGCCCGACTACAGGATCATGCGGCTACTCCCCTGCTGATCGCTACCGACCAGGAGGGCGGTTATATCGCACGTCTGAAAGGCAGCAACGGATTTGCCGCCACACCTACCGCCTATTATCTGGGATCGGTACTGGACAACGAGGACTCCACGCGTTTCTGGGCGGACCGCATGGCAGAATGGCTGGAGCACAGCGGTATCAATGTCAATCTGGCCCCGGTGGCGGATGTGAACGTCAACCCCTCCAGTCCCGCGATCGGGTACAGGGAACGCAGTTATTCCGCCGATCCCCATAAAGTTGCAGAGCATACCGGCTGGTTCGCATCCGAATTCCATGAACGCGGTATCGTTACGGCGCTGAAACATTTTCCGGGTCACGGATCCGCCGTGGGTGACTCACATCTTGGATTTACGGACATCAGCACTACCTGGCTCGAAGACGAACTGATCCCCTATCGTGAACTTATTTCCGATGGATATACGGACATGATCATGAGCGCGCATCTTTACAACGCGCATCTGGATTCCGTCTATCCCGCGTCACTATCGGAACGGGTGATCACGGGGATCCTGCGCGACAGTCTGGGTTTTGAGGGCGTGGTCATCAGCGACGCCATGGGCATGGGCGCGATCAGCGAAAATTATGGTTTTGAGGAAGCGGTCCTGCTTGCCATCAACGCCGGAACCGACATCCTTTTGTACACGGGAAACCGGTATAACGATGTGTCGCTGGTTGCGGAGGTCACACGCATCATCCTGCAGAATATTGATGCAGGCAATCTCTCGGAAGCACGGATCAATGCGTCCTATGAGCGCATCATGGCGCTTAAGGACAAGATCCCCGTTTCTATTGTTTCCGGCGGATATCTCCCCGAAACACCGTATCTGTTATCCGCTTTTCCCAACCCCTTCAACAACAGGGTCAAGATCAGGTTATCACTTCACCGGCATGTTTATGAAACCGTTCCGATCCGCATATATTCCGCTGCCGGACATTTGGTGCGCAATTTTGATCTGCCTCTCCGTGGATACGGGGATTATGAGATCGCCTGGGACGGGACATGTTCAGAAGGCACTCCTGCGCCCAGCGGAATTTACATCTATACCGCAACGATCAATGGTCAGGTCCTCAGCGGTAAAATGGCTCTGCTTAAATAAAAAAGATTAAAGATAAAAGTAAAAAGAAAAAAGTGACGAATGGTATGTTGTATATGTCAACATATAGGTGACAGTTTTATGTGATGTTTTTGACCGATTGAAGCGAACAGTAAAAAAAACTACCACTCTTGAAAAAATCATCCTATTTTAAAGCAACAGGAGGGAAATGAAACGAGGATCGGTACACAACGCCATTCTTTTATTTCCCTGAAACAGTAGGAACGTACTAAAAAAGGAGTCGTATATGCTTATCGACATCGTTTTGCCGCTATCATTGGTTTTTATCATGTTCAGTCTGGGGCTTGGGCTGACACCGGATGACTTTAAGAATGTCGCCCGTTATCCGAAAGCTTTTTCGGTCGGCATGGTCAATCAAATGCTCTTGCTGCCGCTGGTCGCTTTCGGACTGATCCACCTCTTCGGGATCCAGAAAGAAATGGCGGTGGGTCTTATGATCCTTGCCAGTTGTCCCGGAGGCGTAACATCCAATATTATCACTAAAATGGCAAAAGGAGACACGGCGCTCTCCATATCCTATACTGCCGTTATCAGTATTCTCAGCGTGATCACACTTCCACTGATCGCCGCTTTTTCCATGCATTACTTCATGGGAGCCGAAGCACCGCCCATCAGTGTCTTGTCCCTGGGATTGACCATGTTCCTGATCACAGTGATACCTGTGGTCATCGGCATGTACCTTCGTCAGAAAAAACAGGGTTTTACACTGCGTTTTGAACCGAAGGCCAACAAAATATCCGCCATTCTGTTCGCCATGATCGTGGTCGCTTCGCTGGCCAGCGAATGGGAAGCCTTTCTTGAGAACGTTGCCATCCTCGGTCCCACGATCATTGCGCTTATAATATTGATGCTGTTGATCGGCTACAGTTCCGCCAAACTTTTTAAAATGAAAGAACCTCAGGCCGTATCCGTTGCGGTTGCTACCGGTATCCAGAATGCCACGGTCGGTATCACCGTAGGTACCATCATTCTCCCGGCAGCGGAAGGATTATCGGTCTTTAGTCTGCCCTCGGGCGTTTACGGCATCCTAATGTATCTGGTCTGCTTGCCCATCGTATTCGCGTACGCAAAATGGCTGCGCTCACGCCTGGCAACGGCGCAATAAAAGTTTAATTACTTTATAATTATAATCTGAAAGTTCTGTCCGCTTATTTCATGGACAGAACTTTCTTTTCTTATTTTTCAGAATGAAAAAGAATTCTGCTGACTAAATATCTCTGATGTATAACAGCAGGCATATTTGAACGGAGCTGTAGTTCAATGGATTAGAGCACCGATCTGCCGCGCCGGACCTTGTCCCGATCCGGGTCGGGAAGTCTCGCTTGCCCTTTGAAGCTCGAAGAGCGAAGAAGGGTCAGTCCCGCTAGTAAAATCCGCAGATCTGCGGATTTTGTGTTTAGGGAAGACGAAATGTATTGCACCTATATAGTTTACTCAACAAGTGTAGACCACTATTATGTCGGTTATACCCATGACCTGCATAAGCGTTTGGAAAAACATAATAGTGGACACAGTCGTTCAACAAAATCCGGCATACCCTGGAAAATCGTCTATTATGAAGAATATCAAACAAAGCACGAAGCAATGGCACGGGAACGTCAGATCAAAAAAATGAAATCCAGAAAATATATTGAAATGCTGATCAACAGGTAGCTATCGCGCCGGACCTTGTCCCGATCCCGATGAGAATCGGGAAGAAGTCTCGCTTGCCCTTTGAAGCTCGAAGAGCGAAGAAGGGTCAGTCCCGCTACCCGGAAAATAAATATATTAAATAAAAATCATTGACAAATTATCCACATTACCGTATAATAGCAGGCTTATTTGAACGGGGCTGTAGTTCAATTGGTTAGAGCACCGGCCTGTCACGCCGGACGTTGCGAGTTCGAGTCTCGTCAGTCCCGCTGCCCACGATCCGTCAACATGACGGATCTTTTGCATTATGGAGATTTTTGCGAACGACAGAGAATCATTGCATTAAATGCAGCGGGGAATAATCCGCCTTTGTTCCGTGACTTCGGGATTTCGGCAAATCTTTTGCATTATGAAATTTTGCTAAAAATACAAATATTTATATACTGATCCTGAAAATGTCCGGTGCGGTTTGGGCGATAGCATAACAAGGGCCGACCTGTTTTGTATTTTCACGGTAACAAAAGGCAACAGTAGTTATATGTTTTATTTAAAAGCTATCAATAAATATTTCATTATTCATTGACCTGTTGCATTTATCATTTTTTATGGTCTTTCCCTTTGTCTTTTTCCCTTCCGGGTGAACAGATCCCGAATCGCGAAACCAGGCTTTCGACATAAGCTTTGCAATCTTCCACACTAATCCCCGTGGCTTCACGATAAAGTTTGATCGCCTGTAGTTTTTTCCCTTTTCTGCACAGGGACAGGATCTGATCATTGTAAGTGTCAGGCATATGTTCCATATGCATATTCCTTAAAGGATCTTTATGATTCGATTACTTCGTCACCGTCACCCAGATCGGACTGCTCCAGGCCATTTCGCCGTCTTCCTGGACTACGCGAAGATAATACCAGTATCTCCCGGGTTCGAGGTTCTCATCCACATAGACTTTTCTGGCACCCAGTCCTTCGTGAAAGTCTTTGCCGGCGAACAGGATATCTTCATTGTTCCGGACCAGGGTCACATACACCAGTGGTGCGGTACCCACAACTTCGATATTGATCTCCGGGGCGCTGCTCAGTTCGATCTCCTCCCCCATTTCATGTCCGTTGATCGTGAATTCGACCAGGATATTCTGTCCGGATGTGGCATATACACGCCGAGCCAGAAAAGCATCAAAAATATGATCTATGTTATTTTCCTCGACAATAAGGGCGGCCAGACCCGTTTCCCATTCGTTTTCTTTGGAAGAAATACCGTGATGGGTCAGAAGTCCGTGCGCATCACTGCCGCCGATCAGACCGAATACGTGTCCGTCGGCAAGCGCGTCCTGAATAAAGGAACCCGTTACACCGCCGCGATGCGCAATGGGCAGGTTGCCCAGAAATTCGTTCGCACCATGAGAGGAAACGATCTCGGCTACAGGCTGTGCCACCGGATCATGGTTTTCCCAGTCCGTTCCGGTCCAGCCCGGATGATGCGGCACGGCAAAAGCGTCGTTCTCTTTACAGAACTCGAACAGGGACAGCGAACTTTTTTCATCAAAGCGCCAGCTGAAAATGGGTTTATCCCAGCCCTTGAAATATACGTTCTTATGTCCGAAACCGATAGGCGTACGCGGGGTGGTCCATTCGTATGCCGCAATGGTTGTGAACACACCCGGTTCATTGAACTGCTGCCCGACGATCTTTATCCATTCCCATTCGGAAGGCAACAGGTAGTTGGCCACGAACCATTCGTGATCGGTAAGGGCCGCAAAATCCTGTCCGTAACAGTATTTCGAACGGGTGTATTGCTCGTCGATGGTTCCCCGTCCGTCCGAAACTGAGGAATGCTGGTGGATGTCACCGAAAAGGATATTCTTTCCGCTTCTTAACGGTATGTTATGCTTTTCCCGGGAATAAAACGTTTCCGGCGCTTCACGGGTCTCATACACGACCTTTAGCTCGCCATCCATCGTTATTTGCTTCGCGGAAGGATTGAAACGGTTCATGTACATATGCCGCCAGTCCCGTCGCAGTGTGACAATATTTCCATCAGGATCCAGTGCCGCCTTTGCGTATTGTCCGCGGCCGCCCCAGCCGGGAACGTGGAAGGTATAGATCGCGCTTTTTTTCTTTCCGTCGATACACTGCGCGTAAAAACCCTGCGAAGGACGACCGAAAACCCAGAGCCGGCCTTCTTTGTCAAAGATCAGTTCGGGAAATTCAAATCCCTGTTCCTCGCCTTTTTCCACCCAGTCACCGGCTTCGGCACCGGTATATATCTGCTGACGGAATCCGGAGCGTTTGATATGGACCCATGGCGTCAGTCCCACCTTTTGATCCGGCCGCAGGTTCGAATGCCATGCAATGGCCCAACGGTTGCGTTTATCCACCGCCACGGAGGGAGCGACATTGAATCCGTATTCACTGCTGATGCGTTCTTCTTTGCTTAATTTGTCATTCTTAATTTTCCGGCTCATCACGCGGTAGGAATCCTCAACCTGACGGTCCCAGGCAAGAATGACCTGTCCGCGCTTATCGACCGCCAGTGCGGGCCGGAGGTCCATATATTCACTTTCGCTGACGGCAAACATCTTTTCTTTGCCCTCAGGAGATATTTTTTTCAAGAGAATGTCGAACTTCCCGTTCCGGTTGCTTTCCCATGCTACCCACACATTCCCGGAAGCATCGCCTGCGATGGCCGGATTCAGATCATCGGCTTCATCTTTACTGAGGCGCATCTCTTCTTTCAGCTCACCGTTCGCATTCAGACAGCGCAGATAGATATCCCAGTTATTGTTGCGCATGGCAGCCCACGTTACCCATGTGTTGTTATGGATATCGGTATGCACGCGCGGCCGGAACTCAAATCCTTCTTTGCTGCTGATCTGATGGGTTTTTACCGGTTTAAAACCGTCATACAGGTCCAACCTGACCCGTTCCTTCCCATCCAGCAATTCCGTATAGACCAGGATATATTTTCCGTCCCGGTCAACACTGATATCCGGGTATTCACAGAAAAAATGGGTGGATATCTGCACATCTTCCGCGCCCAGTTCCGACAGGGGCAGAAAACGCGATGTGTTTGCGGATAATAGCGTTATAAGTGAAACGGCTGCAAATACGATATACATAGTTATGCGTTTCATGATGCTCTCCTTGGTTCATATCTGATTAATCATTTAACAAATATCTCAATCTTTGTTAATCTAATCATTTTTCATACAAAATATTACCTTTTTTTCACATTCCGCCTGTCGGTTTTTTCCGGAATAATGCAGTAAAGCAAAACACCGAGAGGGTGTTTTGCTTTGCTTTGTTGTAAAATGACGGGTCGGTTTTACTTTACCAGTACCATTTTCCGGCTGAGCGTACCGGCGGCATGCTGCAGACGGGCGATATACACCCCGCTGGGCAGGTCCGAAGCGTCAAAATCGATGCTGTGCGTACCGGCGTTCTTACGTTCGCTGACCAGCGTTCTCACATGACGTCCGTTAACATCGAAGACCGACAGATCGATGCGTCCGGCGCTTGCCAGTTGATAACTGATCGTGGTTGCCGGATTGAAGGGATTCGGATAATTCTGTTCCAGTGCAAATGCCTGGGGAACATCCGTTTCACCCACGGCTACCCCGCCGGGGGTCAGGACCATCAGGTCATCGAAATATAAGGTCCCTTCGTTGTTGCCGAGGCTGTCCGCATAAAGGATATGAAAACTGTCGAAACTGAGATCCCCGTCCAGAGTACCGTCGGAAACACCGCCCCATTCGCCGGTCACCCCGTCACGCAGGTCCCATTTGATCAGTTGCCAGCCCACAAAATCGATCGGATACCAGAGACTGACCTCCGAGGCACCGGTCCCCGAAGGATCGTCGATCGCAAAACGGAAGAGATTGCCCGTTCCGTCGCCAAAGACCCAGACCTGCACAATACTTGCGTCCGTGAACTTGCGCTGTGCGTGTGCGCTGGTACCGTCAAGCCAGATCCTTGCCATGGCATTACTTACTTCGGGATCGAACTTATAGTAAATCTTCATGGAGTTGCTGCTGTTGCTGCAATGGTTCACATATCTGGCGTTCGCGACAGTTTCACCGCTGAGTAATCCCACAGTACTGCCGCTGTATCCCGGTTGTTTCCAGCGATCCGTAAGAGTAGAATTGAAATTGTCGATCACCAGTGTGTCGGCATACCAGGGAACATCGTTGGAAATGTAAAATGTCGCGGACTGATCGCTAGTCGACACATTTCCGGCAAGATCTTTTAATCCCTTGTAAACATAACGCGTGTAACGATTATTGCGAATCATGTGCTCTTTCGGGAAAAGTGAAACGATCGTTTTTCCACCGACATTATAATGATCGAAATCGCAGTCGATATCAAGCAGTCCGCCCGTAACTCGCCGGAGCAGGAAGTTATTGCTGATATCTTCCGAATCATCGACGGTTTCATCGAACACAAACGTAATGATCGGCTGCAGATCGTTAAAATATTCCCCTTTGTCGGGATAATACAAGGCCACTTTCGGGGGAAAGATATCCGGCGGGCTGGTCGTAAAGGTCAGCGAGTAATTATCCCCGCCCGTACCGTCCTTATTTCCGTCCAGGTACTGATCACGATTGCCTTTGATCCGGTCGCCCAGCAGTGTCAGAGTGTATTCGGTATTGACATCCAGACTATCGTCTGCGGCTATCAGGCTTACTCTTTTCATATCGTTGTTCCAGCTGATGATCATATCCGCGTCGGGTGAAAGGGTGAATGCGTCCCGGAATGACGCCGTATCCATCTCATGGGAAAAGGTGATCACGATGGGATTCCATGCCGGATGCTTGGGTTCATTCTGCAGTGGAACAGACTCTTTTACATACGGCGGTACCGATGTGGTTAAAAAGTAATTCTTATTCCAGAAGAATTTCGAATTGTCGATGGTCACTTCCGACGTATCCGGCCAGTACCCCGGTGCGTCAAAGATCATGGTATAGGTACCGTATGCCAGACTGTCGAAAAGATAGAACCCGTTCTTCTGATTGTAACCGTGATTATTATTATAACCGTTCAAGTAATAATCGTAATTGCTTTCGCCGACCGTTCTGTTGTCTATTGTCGCCCAGTTGTCCGGATTGATGGGGGAATATCCTTCGTCGGCCTGAAACCATTGCGGTGTGTATTTATCGACATACATGGTCGTATTGCCGAAATACTTACGGCTTTCCGCCGGAGCACCGTTGGGATAGATCGTGATCTCCAGACTGTCGACCGGTTTGTACCTGTCATTGCTTCCGTCATGATTATAGATGACCGTTTCATCATAGGTGCGGACAATGCCGGCCAGATTCGCGAATGCGGGCTCCGGAAGATTGAAATGTTTGAAGAAAGAAAGCGCGATCGCCCAGGCTTCGTTGATGCGGAAATCCAGGTTCTGCAGACGGTAGGTTTCCACATAATAATCATGGTGCGTGCCTTCACTCAACGTTCCGGGTACCTCCAGGGTACGGAATACACCCAGATAGGGTTGATTTGTGCCGTAAAAACTCCAGTCGCCGGCCAACTGCGTACCCGTGGTCTGTAAAGCCAGGCGTATATTATTTGCCATGATCGTCGATAATGCCATCTGTTGCGGCGCCTTCGGATAGCCGGGCAAGCCGTTGATACGTGCATCTCCGGTGGGTCCGGGATAGAGCATTAAGGTTGAGTGTCTTGTGCTGTTTGACTGGCCGGTGGCATTGCTATGGATGGAGTGCATCCAGTCGCAGTAATTGCTGTTGGCGATCGCACAGATGCTCGAAAGCACCAGATTGTCGCTGCGGCGGTTGTGCCGGCGTGTCATGACCACCTCGAATTTCGCCCGCGTGGAAGCATCCACATCCACCACGCCGTAACGGTCAAAGAGCGTCTCTACGACCAGCGCACGCGTCAGATTGCCCTCCGATTCCCAATAACCGGCGGGTGTGACCGGCGGGCGGTCGTTGGATGTGTGTCCGCCGTGACCCGCATTCACGCAGATCTTGTACGTGATCGTGTCAAGCTGCTGCGCGGTCAGAAAGGAACTTATAATGAATAATAGTATGATCAGTCGTTTCATGCGGCACCTCTATTGCATTTCCAGGGTTAAGAGTACCGGACGGCCGTCCGCCGGATTGTCGCAAATGATCTGCCGGCCGTCCGGCGACCATTGCGGGTACATTTCCATCAGATCCTCCGTCGCCGTCAAACGCGTCAAAGCACTGCCGTCCGCACGTACCACGTATATATCTGAGCCCGTGATCACATGACCGTCGTCCGTATCGCGCATGAACGCGATCCATCTGCCGTCCGGCGACCACTGCGGCGCCCGGGCATCCGCGACCGTGAAAAGCACCTTGCCGCTCAGGTCGCTGACGTACATATCGTTGCCGCCCACCACGCACAGCTTGTCGCCCTGCGGAGAGACCGAGGGCCAGATGTGCGGACGGTCACCCGCCGGCTGAAGGATCCGTGAGGTCCCATAGGAATACAGGACTACCGAATTGCCCAATACAAAAGCCACCGGTTTCGAAGGACGTGTCGCACGCAGCGTTTCGCTCTTTATCGTGTTCTTTTCAACATAATATACGCCGTGATCGGTGATCTTCGGCATCGCGTCCGGCCGCACACCTTCCAGAACGTATGCCCGGTCCAGCGTCTTCGTATCGTATAGCGCGATCGTGCTCGTGCGGTGTCCGCGCTCGTAATGGTCGATACGGTAGCGGATCACGCCCGCTTCGTCCATGACGGGATCATACCCGCTCTCCGCAAAACGGGACGATACCGCCGTCTGCCTGTCGTACATATACAGACCGTCCGGCGCACCGTAAAGTATGTATCTGCCGTCCGCGCTGAACTGCGGCAGCAGGGCATCCGTGCCAAGATCGAGAACATCGATCCCGCTCACCCGCACCTCCGCAAAGAGTACCGCTGTCAGCAGGAACAGACATACTGCAAGTCGTTTCATGTAATTCCTCCGTAAAAATATTAATTGGATTAAATTTAATCCACACACTCAATAATAACAACTCTTAAGAAACATTATTTTACATTCCGGGTGAAAGTTTGAAAAAATATTTCACGCGCCGTTTAAGCTTGATATACAGCCTTTTAGGACCTGCTTCTTTTTTCTTTGCTTTTATGAACACTTATTGTATTTTAACGAAGCACAAAACAGGAGGATCTGATGCAATACCAGCTCGATTATCTAAAAACCATGCCTGAAATTTTTGCCGACGCCATGTTAAGCGGTACGGCACGAAAATTGTTTCACTACAAAAAAGACGGAGAGTGGAAGTATTATACCTATCAGGATGTATTCGAAACCATCAAACGTCTCGGTTACGGCTTACGGGCTCTTGGGCTGAGAGAAAAGGACAAGGTCGGTATTCTGTCGGAAAACCGCCCTGAATGGTGCATCACCGATTGGACTTGTGCGCATTTCAATATGGTCTCCGTACCGATCTACAGCACTTCCATTCCCCGTCAGATCGAATATATCATCGATCACGCGGAATGTAAGGTGGTAATCGCCAGTTCAAAAGAGCAGGTACAAAAGATCATTCCATTGAAAGACAAATTAACGTCTCTGCAATATGTTGTCGTCATGAACGATATGCAATTTGACGATAAATGGTTGCTGACCTTCGATGAGCTTCTCCGCAAGGGAGATGCCGAAGAAGCGGCTTCGAAATTATCCATGCAGGAGATCGCGGAGAAAACCAAACCCGATGACCTGTTCAGTATTATTTATACATCCGGTACATCCGGGAACCCCAAGGGCGTCATGATCTCCCATTTCAATATGGCGGTTAATGTTCAGCAATCCCAGGCAGCCATCGGTTTCCAGAAAGACAGGCGCTGGATGTCCTTTCTTCCGCTCAGCCACAGTTTTGAGCGGGTAACCTCCTTATTCAGTACATGGATCGGCGCTGAGATCTATTTTGCCGAAAGCATTATGAAGGTTGCGGAGAACCTCAAGGAGGTCAAACCGCAATACATGACCACCGTACCGCGCCTTCTGGAGAAGGTCTATACGACCGTACTTGACCAGGTATCCCAGGGTTCACCGGCCAAACAAAAGATCTTTTACTGGGCACAGCGGATCGGACGTGAAGCCGTCGAGAAGTATTTGATATACAACAAGCATCCCAAGGGTGTCCTGGGCAGAAAATACGCTCTGGCAAAAAGTCTGGTCTTTGGAAAGATCGCTGCCGTATTCGGCGGGGAATTCATCCAGTGCGTTAGCGGCGGTGCTCCTCTTTCCGAGGAGGTCGGTGCCTTTTTCCTTGCTTCCGGTATCCGCATCATCGAGGGATACGGTCTGACCGAGATGAGTCCCGTCACGCATGTTAACGACAACAAACATATCAAATTCGGTACCGTGGGGAAGGCGCTGCCCGATGTACAGACCAAGATCATTGAGGACGGCGAGATCCTTCTCAACGGTCCCAACCGCATGAGCGGTTATTATAAAAATCCCGAAGAGACCGCCGAAGCGATCGACCGGGACGGCTGGTTCCACACCGGGGATATCGGATTTATGGACGAAGACGGTTATCTTAAGATCACCGACCGGAAAAAGAACATCATCGTCACGGCCGGCGGGAAGAACATTGCCCCCGCAGCGGTTGAACGTGAGATCACCGCTTCAAAGTACATTGAACAGGCGGTTGTGGTCGGCGATCGTAAAAAGTATCTGATCGCTATTCTTGTCCCCTCCCTTGAGGTTTTTACAAAATGGGGAAAACTGCAGGATCCGCCCCTGGAATTCAACGCGTATGACGATCTTGTCAAATCGAAGGAAGTGGAAAAACTGATCCGTCATGAACTGGACGTTCACCAGCAGGAACTGGCACGTTACGAACAGATCAAATATTTCTTCATTGCGCCGCAACCCTTTGCCATCGAAACCGGCGAACTGACCCCGAGTCTGAAGGTCAAACGCAATGAGATCATAAAAAAATACGACCTGGAAATCGAAGAGCTTTATAAAAATTAACCAATCCAACACAGGAGGAATTATGAAGCTAAGTTTAAACTACCTGGAAACGATTCCTGAAATGTTCGCATATTCCTGCGAAAAGTACGGGAATCAGATCCGCTACGGTGAGAAAAAGGATGGTGTATGGAAGACCGTGACCTTCAATGAGGTACGGGACATCATCGAAAAGATCGCACTTGGATTGCATGCTTTGGGGTATAAGCATGGCGACCGTTTAGCGATCTTGTCCGAGAATTGTAAAGAGTGGACCATGATGGATCTGGCTTGCGCGCATCTTGGGGTGGTGAGCGTAGCCGTATATCCGACTCTCCCGGCCTCTCAGATCCTGTACATACTGGATAACTCCGGTGCATCGGGTGTTTTTACTTCCGATAAGGTTCAGCTTGATAAGATCAAAGAGATCAGGAAGGACCTTCCGGAACTGAAGTATGCCGTATGCCTGGAAGCGGGGCAGGACAAGGAGAATTGGATCCTCTCCTATCCCACGCTCCTGAAACGCGGTGAGGAAGAAAAGGAAAAGGGGAAGGTATCCCTCGATACTTTCGGTAAGAAGATCAAAAAAGAAGATCTATGGACACTGATCTACACTTCCGGGACCACGGGCAATCCCAAGGGCGTGATGCTCTCACATTTTAATGTCTGCAGCAACGCACAATCCGCCATGGAGCGGGTCAAGATCGAGTCCGGCTCACGTTTCCTTTCCTTTTTGCCTCTCAGTCACTCGTTCGAACGCATTGTTTCCCACGGATCCTATTTCTGCGGAAGTGAAGTATACTTTGCGGAAAGTCTCGAAAAGATCGCCGATAACCTGAAAGAGGTTAAACCCCATTACATGTTCTCCGTACCCCGTATCTATGAAAAAGTGTATGCGAAGATCCACAACCAGATCAATGTGGCATCACCGCTCAAAAAGAAGATCTTCTTCTGGGCCAAGAAGGTCGGAGAAGGTGCCGCAAAGAAATACCTGATCTTTAACAAACCCGCCCGCGGCCGGTATTTGCTGAGTTATCCCATTGCCTGGGCGCTGGTCTTAAAGAAGATCAATAAAGTGCTGGGCGGTGAATTCACCTATGCCATTTCGGGTGGTGCACCTCTGGCCGAACATCTCGGTTACTTTTTCGCGGCAGCAGGCATTAAGATCCTGGAAGGTTACGGTCTGACCGAAACTTCTCCCGTTACCCACGTTACACCTCCGGGCAAGATCAAATTCGGGAAGGTCGGACTGCCGATCCTTGATGTGGAATGTATGATCGCTTCCGACGGCGAGATCCTGATCCGCGGACTCTGTGTCATGCAGGGATATTATAAGAATCCCCTTGAGACCGCCGAAGTGATCGACAAGGACGGCTGGTTCCATACCGGCGATATCGGTTTTACGGATGAGGACGGTTTCCTCAAGATCACCGACCGCAAGAAAAACATCATTGTCACCGCAGCGGGTAAGAACATTGCCCCCGCTCCGATCGAGAACATGATGCTCGAGTCGAAATTCATTGAGCAGGTCGTGATCATCGGCGATCGCAGGAAATATCCGATCGCGCTCATCGTACCGAACCGTGAGGAACTGGAGAACTGGGCACAGGAACACCAGATCATTTACACGAATTACTATGCCCTGGTCGGCAATGAAAAAGTGTATAAGATGTTCGAAGACGAACTTCAGGAATTCCAGAACCAGTTGGCACGCTATGAAAAATCCAAAAAGATCCTGCTGATCGCGGATCCTTTTTCGATCGAGAACGAAGAGCTGACACCCAGTCTGAAGGTCCGGCGCAATATTGTCGAGCAACATTATAAACGGCAGATAGAAGCGCTCTACGCTTCGGATGATGATTAGACCCCACAGAAGCCCCGTTGAAAAACGGGGCTTTTTTCTTTAGCATACATACCGCGGTCCGTCATCGTGTCAAATATCTTTAAACGATTGCATTTCACACGCATCGTTTTTATATTTCCCGCAACTAATCGGCAACAAAATAAAAGGAGACCACAATGGATACAGGTATCATTGCAGGAAAAATATGGAAAACACTGGGAAAAAACGGCGCCATGACCGTTAATGCGCTCGCAAAGGATCTGGGGAGCAGCAATAACGATATTCTGTTGGCGATCGGCTGGCTGCTGCGTGAAGATAAATTGAACATCAGCAAATCCGGAAACTGTACAAAATACGCTTTAAAATAGATCATCGTCTGTCCGGCGGAAAATAAATTGCATGTTTTTTACCCGATAAGTGCTTAACTTGTCATCATGGAAACCTTATCGCAAAAAAAAGAACGCGCCCGTAAGATCATCGCGAAACTTGAGGAAATGTATCCCGGTGTACGCTGTGAACTTGAGCACATCGATGCCTATCAGTTGCTGGTAGCGACCATTCTTTCGGCACAATGTACCGATAAACGGGTCAATATGGTCACTCCCCGCTTGTTCGCGCATTATCCTACGGTCCGGGATATGGCCAATGCGGACAGGGAAAAATTGATCGAAGATATTCGCAGTACGGGATTCTTTAACAATAAATCAAAAAACCTCATTGCCTGCTGCCGGGATGTGCTCACCCGTTTTAACGGTGTCATTCCCGATAATCTCAACGATCTGACCAGTCTGCCGGGAGTAGGACGCAAAACAGCGAATGTGATATTGAATCACATTCACCATGTACCTGCCATCGTCGTTGATACACATGTCGGACGTATTTCGCGGCACCTGGGTCTCACACGGCACAGTGATGCGGTAAAGATAGAATTCGAGCTCCAGAAGGTCCTGCCGGAAGAAGCCTGGATCGCATGGAATCACCAACTTATTCAGCACGGACGGACGATCTGCATCGCACGGCGGCCCCGTTGCGGTGATTGTGGTCTCCGCGCACTCTGCCCGGGTCCCTATGAAACATAGGATATACATCCTTATTTTCTGCCTTTCGATCTTATCCGCATCTCCTTTTCTGCAGATGCAATCGGAACGGGTATGGGTATATTTTCATGAACAGGACCGGAAATTCGCGGAATCCGCCATGCGGACCGTTCACGATCAGCAAGAGAATCTGCACAGGCAATACGGACTGCCGTACAGAACGGTCCATGTATTCATCGCTCCCGACGCCGAAGCTTATACCTCCCTGGCCGGATCCGCTTCCCCGCTCTGGAGCAGCGGATTGGCTTCCGGCGACCGCATGCTGATCAAAAGTCCCGCTTTCAGCCGGCAGACACTTACTGCCTTTCACAGGACCCTGCGGCATGAGACCGTTCATTTAGCCCTCAGCGGCTACGATCTGCCGGTCTGGTTCGAGGAAGGATTGGCGCAATATGAGTCCGGGACTTTCGGGGTCTCGCAGAAAGCCCTACTCGGCCGCGCCGCCTGGCAGCGATCGTTTATTCCTTTCCGTGAGATTGAGCATGTGACCCGGATGAGCGCCCGGAACGCGGAACTCGCATACGCGCAAAGTGTTGCCGCCGTCGATCACATGATCAGTTACTTTGGGGTTGAACTTATCGGAAAAGCACTTGACCTGAACAAAAAATATGAGCATTTTCCAACAGGCTTCCGGAATGCCTTTTTGATGACGCCGGAAGAATTTGAAAAGCATTGGCAGGAATATGCCGAAAAACGCTATCGCATCTTTGTTCTGATGGATCTTGGCGGTTCATTTTGGGTGCTTGTCACCTTTCTGTTCATTCTCGGATATGTACTGACACGCATCCGGCGTTGGAAATTATTAAAAAGATGGGAACAAGATGAGTCGGAGAACGACTTAGAAACTGATAAAGGAGATCCGATTGCATAACCCGATACGGACCCGGATAATGACATTGATCGTTCTGTTGCTTTCAACGGGATCGTTGTCTTTTGCCCTGCCTTTACAGACCGGTAATTTTGCGTCGCCCGCCTATTGGGGAATGGCGCACTCCGGCGGCGCAATTGCCGATGTGCATAATGCCTACTGGCTGAACCCCTCACTGCTTTCCTATGATATTCCTTTTACGCTTACCCTGAATGAGGCTTTTCTTCCGGGGACCGGGATCAGTATCTCGGAATTCTCGGGACATTACAGTATCCGCCCGGGACACGCGGTGACCGGCGGATTGAACCTGGAAAATTACGGCCGTTTCGATGCCCGGGATATCGAAGGTGAACTGACCGGGGAATTTACGGCTTTTCAATATCAGTATTTTCTCGGATACGCATACCGGGTGTCTCCACGTTTCGCTATGGGCGGACAGTTGGTCCTGCACGGCAACCGCATCGATCAGACCCGGGAACAAAACATGTTCCTACGTTACGGATTTAGCTATACCTTCGGGAAACGTGATAATATGCTGGCTTTCAGCGGTGAGACGGACGGACTTGAAAATCGCTGGCGCGCATCCTTCTCACATGAACTGGAATACCTGCCCTTGAGATTGAATATCGATTTCCGTTGGTATGGGGATGATTGGGATGCTGCTTCATTTCGGGATCCCGAAGACAATCATTTTGAATTCGGTACCGCCGCATACTATTTTGCGGAAAAACTCACTCTCGGAGTACAGATCCACGCTATTGAAAACCTGAAGCTGATGGCGGGATTTGATCTGGCCAGACTCAATCTCAACCGGAATGCCTTTGGCCTGGATACGATCATCAGCGGCATGGCCATCGGCGGACAGTACCGTGTAAAACAACTTGAGTTCTCACTGGGATTATATCACTACGCCCAGTTCACGACCATGACCGCCCTGGGTATATCCTATCTGGGAAAATAAAACCTTCTTATAAGTTCTTATATCGAACTGCGGACATGATGACAGACTATCGTCATCATTGTGATGGTATATCCAAAAACGATCGTGGCGTATTTATTTTGTTTGTCTTTTATTCTGAAAAAAATGCTGAAGGATGGCGCGGCAGGGTTCTTCCAGAATACCGCTGATGATCCCGACCCGGTGATTGAGACGCGGGTCCTCGCAGAGATGATAGAGGGAATCGCAGGCACCAGCCTTTGGATCGGCCGCAGCATATACGCAGGTTTTCAGACGGGCATGGATCATTGCGCCCGCGCACATGGGACAGGGTTCCAGTGTGACATACAGCACACAACCTTCCAGCCATTTTTCACCCAGCGTTTCACAGGCAGCGGTAATGGCGACCATTTCCGCATGTGCCGTCGGATCTTTGAGCGTTTCCACCTGATTGTGTCCGCGGGCAAGGATGGTATTATTCTTTACGATGACCGCCCCCACGGGTACCTCGTCACAGCGCAGCGCTTTTTCCGCTTCTTTATAAGCTTCTTTCATCCAGTACTGATGGTCAAAAGGTTTCAAAAGATCGATCATACAGCCCTCCTTGCCGCTACGCCGCGGCGATGCAATACCAATACCCTGTCATCGTTCTGATAATCTTTTACGATCCGCCGGTCGTAGGACCGGAAGATCTCTTGCAACGCATCCGTTTGAGCATTGCCGCCGAATTCCAGGATCGCTGCGCCGGCGGGTGCCAGCCATGTTTCGAACCGATCCGCGAAAAGACGGTAGAAACCCAGTCCGTCTCCCGTATCCGATAGCGCCATGTAGGGCTCAAAATGCGATACCTTTTTTTCGAGATTTCCTATTTCAGCATCCGCGATATACGGAGGGTTGCTGACGATCAGATCAAAGGATCGACCGGGACGATATTCTTTAACATCAGCGTGTACGATGTGCACCCGGCGCTCCAGATTATAGAAGTGGATATTCCTTTTCAGCACATCCAGCGCATCGTCCGAATGTTCCAGTGCGGTGATCTCGGCATGCGGAATATGCATGGCCAATGCGACGGCGATACAACCCGATCCCGATCCGATATCCAGAATGTGTATCGCGGGTTTGGGTGTAAAAGTTATATCTCCGTCAGCTTCAGGGAATGTCCCTTTCTTCTCTTCAATCTTCTCCCTATCGGGATCTGCGCAGTGGTTTTTTTGTCCGCTGAACTCCCGGGAAAGACGAATGGTTTCGTCCACAAGACGCTCGGTCTCCGGACGCGGGATCAGCACCTTATCGTTCACCGCAAGTTTGAGTCCGTAGAACTCACAGTTCCCTACCACCTGCTGCACCGGTTGTTTTGCGGCGCATTTTAATAACATCGGTTTGAATACTGCCAGTTCTGCTTCGTTCAGCGGGCGGTCGAATTTCAGGTAGAGATCCATGCGGCTGCAGGAGAGCGTTTCGCATAAAAGCCATTCTACCGTGGTTTTTGCGTCTTCCACTCCTTTTACCTTCAGGTAATCCGTCGACCACCTGAGGATACTCAGGACCGTCCATTTTTCGGGAGCTTGCATGATCAGAGATTCTTTAGTTTTTCGATATTATCCGCCAGCTTCAGCGCTTCGATAAGTTCAAAAAGGTCTCCGTCGAGTATGGCATAAAGTTGGTGACTGGTATAGTTGATCCGGTGATCGGTCACGCGGGTCTGCGGAAAGTTATACGTGCGGATCTTGGCCGAGCGGTCGCCGGTCGAAACCTGCGATCGCCGTTCGGCCGCCATTTTTGCGGTTTGTTCATCGATGCTGTGCTGCAATAAACGGCTGTAAAGGATCTTCAGTGCTTTTTCTTTATTCTTATGCTGGGAGCGTTCATCCTGGCAGGCGACTACCAGACCACTGGGGATATGGGTAACGCGGATGGCGGAATCGGTCTTATTTACATGCTGCCCCCCTGCACCGCTGGCACGATAGGTATCGATACGCAGGTCCGTATCATTGATCTCAACGTCCACTTCCTCCGCTTCGGGAAGCACCGCCACCGTTGCCGCGGAGGTGTGGATGCGGCCGGAACTTTCGGTAGCGGGTACGCGCTGTACCCTGTGAACACCGGATTCGTATTTCAGTTCGCCATAGGCGCCATCGCCCTTGATCTGTATGGCGATCTCCTTGATCCCCCCGCCTCCGATGAGGCTGGCGCTGAGTTCTTCGCATTTCCAGTTCCTGCGCTCGGCATAGCGAAGGTACATGCGGTAAAGGTCATAAGCGAACAGTGCCGCTTCATCCCCGCCGGTACCCGCGCGGATCTCCACTATCGTATTCTTGTCGTCATTGGGATCGGGCGGGATCAGCAGGAATTTGATGTGCTCTTCCATTCTTTCACGTTGCTCTTTCAGTTCGTCCAACTCATCCCGGACCAACTCCTTGAGCTCTTCGTCGCGTCCGCGAAGCACGGATTCATCGTCCTCAATATGCTCCAGCAGCGCTTTATAATCTTTGTATGCCGCCATGATCGGTTCAAGATGTTTGCGTTCACGTGATAAGGATTTGAATTTTTCATTATCCTGAAAAATGGCGGGATCCGAAAGTTTTTCGATCACCATATCATAGCGTGTTTTTATTTCTTCGAGTTTCTTCAGCATGGCTGAACTCCGTTTTATTCGATCGCTTCCGCGATAAAACCACCGTGTTTATATTTTTCCCACTCATCCCCGAAACCGCTTTGCAGGGCCGTCACGGCACACTCGATCATGCCTTCATCCGGTTCGCGGGTGGTTATGCGCTGCAACCAGAGACCCGGTTTGGCAAGCCAGGCAATATACCATTTATCCAGATTGCGGCTGGAGAATTTCAGGACCTCGTAACCGATCCCGATCACGACGGGAATAAAGGGAAGATGATACAGCAGGCGCGTCTGGACGGTCAGGGATGTCTGAAAAACCGATATCACGATCGCATCCAGAACAGCATAGATGATAATAATGTTGATCATGCTGATAAAAAGGAAGCTGGTGCCGCAACGCGGATGAAAACGGGAGTACTTTTTTATGTTCTCTACCGTCAGCTCCTCGCCGGACTCAAAGGCATAGATGGTCTTGTGTTCCGCCCCGTGATAGGCGAAAAGGCGGCGGATATCCTTCATCAGACTGATAATGACAAGGTAGAGCAGAAAAAAGATAATACGAAATGCACCCGCGCTGATATTGAACCAGCCGGCGCTGTCGCGCAGACCGAAAAGCTTTTCCGTAATCCACATCGGTGCGACCACAAAAAGACCGATGCCCAGGGCAAAAGCGAACAGCGTGGTCAGCATGCCGCCGATCCTGCTCCAGATACTTTTTTCTTTCTTTGCATCTTCGGGAAAGGCGATATCCGCGGAAAAATTAATGGTCTCCATACCGATCTTCATGGATTCGATCATGGAAACGAAACCACGGATGACCGGCCATGCACAGATCTTTTTCTTTTTGGTCAGCGAAGTAAAGACCTTCCGCTCCGTGATGATCTCGCCTTCGGGATTTCTGACCGCTGTTGCATAGGCTTTGGGGGTACGCATCATGACGCCTTCCATCACGGCCTGTCCGCCAACCAGAATAGTATTTTTATTCTCTTTTGATGTTTTTTTCATGCTTGCTTTCTTTTGTTTAAAAAGACGTGAAACAAAAAATCATCCCGGATTAGCGGGATGATCCTGTATGTATAAGCCAACAACAGCTATTGGTCTTTTTTAATGCCGTATTTTTTATTGAATTTCTCAATACGACCGGCCGTATCCAACAGCTTCTGCTTGCCGGTAAAGAAAGGATGGCAGGCCGAGCAAATCTCTACTTTCAGATCGCCGCTGGTGCTGCGAGTGCTAAAGGTATTGCCGCAGGCACAACTGACTGTGACCTCTTTGTAATCCGGATGGATCCCTTTTTTCATTTTATACTCCTAAAGTTCTTTCAAAGCCGTGTATTTTACAATATGACAAGCCATTAGTCAAGTATTTTTGATAATATCTGAAAATGGGTTTTGTGGAGGTAAAGGAGTATACACTTCTGGCTCCTGACCCATTTTTTATTATATATTTAACCTGCATTTTTGTATCTTCTTGGGTCAATATACATAAAACGAGGTTCACATGTCAAAAATAACTATTTATACGGGAGTGTTCATTATGTTCATGCTCGCTCTGACGGGTTGTACAAATTTCTATGATGTGATCATTTCGAACGGGACCGTGATCGACGGCAGCGGTGATCCCGGGAAGGTCATGGATATCGGTATTATCGGAGATAAGATCGTTGCAATGGGCGATCTGTCAAAAAAAGAAGCAAATATCCGCATTGATGCCTCCGGGCGTGTGGTCGCACCGGGTTTTATTGATGCGCATAGTCATACTGACAGCAAACTGATGATCAATCCGCGTGCGGAATCCAAGATCCGCCAGGGGGTTACGACGGAGGTGACCGGCAATTGCGGTTACAGTCCCTTCCCTCAAAAAATGGACGACAAGAGCATGTGGTCTTCCCGCTATGCGTTCCCCGATTATACGTCCTATTGCGATACTCTGGAAAAACACGGTATGGCGATCAACCAGGCTATCCTGGTCGGACACGGAAATCTCCGCCGCTTTGTGATGGGTAATGTGGATGCGCAACCCACAGCCGAACAAATGGAGGAAATGAAGGTCTTGCTGGATGAACAGCTCAAGCAGGGTGCCTGGGGCATGAGTACGGGACTGGAGTATACGCCCGGTTCTTTTGCTGAAACGGAGGAGCTGATCGAATTTGCCAGGATCCTAAAAAAACATGATGCCATATATGCCACGCATATGCGCAACGAAGACAAATATCTGATCGAGGCGGTGAACGAAGCGATACGGATCGGCAGAGAAAGCGGTGCCCGTGTGCAGATCTCACATTTCAAGGCATGTAACCAACCTTACTGGCCGCTGATCCATGAAGCCATCGATATGATACATGCAGCCCGGGAAGAAGGACTGCAGATCACGGCGGACCGCTATCCCTATAATGCCTACAGTACCTCTCTGGCAGTCTTTTTGCCGACATGGGCGCGTGCCGGCAATGACAAGGATGTGATCGCGCGACTGAAAAATCCGGCGAATGACGCCGAACTGCGGGCTTATGCAGAACAAAAATTCGTGAATATCGGTGGTCATGAGCGTTTTCTGGTCAGCGGATGCAAGAATCCCCGCTGGGAGGGAAAAACCGTTGCGGAAGGTATGAAAGAAACCGGTCTGAGCGGATACGATTATGTCAAAATGGTTCTGCTGGAAGACATCAATGCCGATATGATCGGCTTCGCCATGGACGAGGACAACCTGAAAAAGGTCCTTAAACAGGATTTTGTGATGATCTGTTCCGACGCCTCCGCCTACGCGCCTTACGGGGAACTCGGAAAGGGCAAACAACATCCCCGCGCTTACGGTTCCAATGTGCGGGTATTGGGTAAATATGCACGTGAAGAAGGGGTTCTGAGTCTCCCTGAGGCCATTTACAAGATGAGCGGACTTCCTGCGAAGACCTTCGGTATTCCCAAACGCGGCTTCCTGAAAAAATCCTATTATGCCGACGTGGTGGTCTTCGATCCCGAAACTGTGATCGATAAGGCGACCTATACGGATCCGCACCGCTATCCCGAGGGTGTGGATTATGTCTTCGTCAACGGCATGCTTACGGTTGCCGGAGGCGAACACCTGGGTGTGCTGAACGGGAGGGCATTAAGAAAAAAACGATAAAACCCTGCACTGTTATTCAACCCCTTCGGGGTTGTAAGAGGAGGAGAAAGTCCTGTATACTGTTGTTCGATCCCGTCGGGATCGGTTTAAGATTTTCTGAATTGTAAGAGAAGAAAAGTGCTTTACTGTTATTCAACCCCTTCGGGGTTAGTTGTGGGGTATGGCTGCTCTTTACTGTTATTCAACCCCTTCGGGGTTGTTGGGGTAGCAGCTCTTTTACTGTTATTCAACCCCTTCGGGGTTGTAAGAGGAGGAGAAAGTCCTGTATACTGTTGTTCGATCCCGACGGGATCGGTTTAAGATTTTCCGGGTTAGTATTGCCAAGCTGATTTTCGAAACCACCGGGCTTTATTTGCTTATTTCTTTCATTCACTGCCATTCCTTTATTGGATCCAGTTATTTCTGTACAATTTATTCTATCATATAATTATTTTTTACTACTTCTGTGCTCCCGCTCACAAAATATATCGAGTGAATATCTTTTTTGTATTCTTTTTCTTAATATAATGAATGGGTACCTTTTGTGAAACAAACGCACAGGCCGTCACGGGATATTTATTTGTAATGGAGATTAAGAAGGAAGTCCAACATTTAGTACATATTCCTTATACACCTGTTCAGACCCCGGAGCAACGGTGTTAAGAAGCAAGCATAAAATCTGGATTTTTGAGTGAAGAGTTCAGTGCAACGATCATTTTTCTCATAACAGCGGTTAAAGCAACTTTGCTTGGGCAGTGATTTTCATTTACCAAACG
>Ga0334893_1000702_pt1 | contig 40420 bp, 42 predicted proteins | sample GraSluR3_MG_5_FD_207218 | JGI IMG/M metagenome (GOLD analysis project Ga0334893, IMG submission 207218) | Sludge microbial communities from methane-producing bioreactor in Wageningen University, Netherlands - Granular Sludge_09_05-R3 | ecosystem: Engineered > Bioreactor > Anaerobic >...
TCTCCAGGGTAGGCTAAACGTCGTCGTCTTTCGATCAACTTAAGATGATTAACTGATTTTACTAAAGCTACTGGCATTATTGCACCTCCAAATAGTCATCTGTATATGCACCTAAGACTTTTAACCACTTTCGCAGTTGTTGACTTCTTAAGGTTGGATCTTCTTCAAAAACTATAGGTCTACCACGACCATCAATTACAATTCCACAGGCACCACCAGAGACTAGAGCTTTAACTAAGCGACCATTTCCAAGTCCTGCATCATAGCCATATGCTGGTTTAATCTCAACCATGGCTTCTTGACTAGTATCAAGTGGCAATGTTTTAAGTTCTCCTGCAATTATTTCTACATGTTCTACTTTCCCACTTTTATACTCAATTGATACCTTTGCTAGCTTAGAACCACTTTTAGCATGTGGTCCTTGTACACTTAAAACAGTTCCCAGTGGAATTAAGCAGTCCTTTTTTAATATGTCAAAAATATTTTCTTTCATTATGTGAGACATAACACCTAAATGAGGCATCATAAAAATACTGTCTACATACATCTCAGTAACACCAACTGGTTCAAACGCGTCAAGCATAATTGCCATTGCCTGTCTTCGATCTGGAGTGTGAGACAAAACACCTCCAGAACCTATTATTACATCAATATCAACTTCTTTGATAAGAGATTCTTCAGCATTTTTTGTTTGTTCAAATACATCTGTTACTACTCTGCGAATTTGAACTCCGGATAGACCAGAAGCAATTGCTTTATGTCTATTAATTGCTAACTTGATCGCTTCTCTTGCTACTGCGTGTTCAATTAAAACTGCTTTTTTCGTTTGAGGTAAAATTGTTGGATGTATCATTTTGTTTGACAATATGTCTCTTAATTTTTCTTCAAAAGAAGGGAAAGGAAGCCATTTCGCTATGTTTTCTCCACCAGCCTCAGCTAAAACATTCCCAATAGAGTAACTCATACCTAAATTAGCATCAACAGAGCGATGATATCTTCTTTTTATCTCTAGATCAAGTGGATTGAGTTCCATTTTATTAGTATTGTTTTTATCATCTAAATACGCAGTGTCGCGTTTTTGTTCAGCTAAAACCATAGATGAAAACACATCAGTTGTAGCTCCTCCAATATCAACAGCCATAATGTTAATATCATTTGTTTCACCGATAAGCTTAACTAAATCTCCAACAGCATTAGGAGTAGGAATAATATTATTTTCGGTTAATTCAATCAGTTTGTCATACCCAGGTGCATGTGACATAACATGTTCTAAGAAAAGATCTTGTATTTTGTCTCCAGCTGGTTCTAAATTTTCTCTTTCTAAAACTGGTCTAATATTTGGTACATGGTGAACTTCTGCCACGTCAGATAGGTAAGAATTTATCTTATCCTTAATGCTCTCATTTCCAGCATAAACTACTGGTAATACAAATTTGCTACCAAGTCTTGATTCAGGGTTAGCTAGTGAAACAAGCTCAGCCATTGATAGCACATGAAGGTCATTTCCACCATCAATACCACCTGAAATTAAAACCATATCAGGTCTTAGTCTTTGGATTGTTTGAACTCTCTCAAGATCAGTCTTACCATCATCGATTGCCAAAACACTTGAAACAATAGCTCCTGCACCTAAAGCTGCTTTTTCAGCACTCTCCGCTGTCATTCTTTTCATTACCCCTGTAACAAGCATTTGGAGTCCGCCACCAGCACTACTAGTTGCTACAAAATAGTCAACTCCTTCGACTCCATTAGCTGGTTTTATAATGTTTTCACCATTTATCAGTTTTCTTTGTGTCTTCTTTTCAAGTAAGTTAATTGCATTTTTTATCCCTACCAATACATCTTCGTGGGGTTTTTCTACAGTTGTGGGTGTTCCAGTCCAGTCAATTAATCTTAATCCATCTTTTGGACCAAAGAGGATTGCTTTAGTTGTTGTACTACCAACATCTATAGCTAACACATGCTTAGACAATTAAATCTCTCCTTTGCTAATTCTACTGCTATTTAAGTAAATTGTAATTTGATATTAATCAAATGTCAAGTTGTTTATTATATATTTATCATAAATTTTAAAAATAATCAATATTAGATGAGCATCTAAACATATTATTCCATAAGAATGTATATAAGCTTACAGATATATAAAGCAATGCTTAAGATTTAATTCTAAATATTTAGTGAAAAACAAAAGTAAATAGTCAAATAATATATAAAATTTTAAGTTTTTTTTAATTAATGCTTTATTGTGAATATAAGAAAGTGTATTATATATATGATAAAATAAATATATAGCCTTAAAGTAACTATGTAATAGTGTTATTGACTAAAATTGTGGTTATGTATGAAGAGTTTGTTCTCTTTGGGCAGAAAACAAACTACATTATCTTTGGGTATAGATTTTAAATACAATAAGGGCAGGAGAGATAATAATGGGAAAACAACTTTTTAGAGAAAGAGCAAAAATAGCTAAAGCATTAGCGCATGAAGCAAGATTAGAGATTATTAATATTTTGCATAACGAAGGGCCACGGTGTGTGGGTGAATTAACTGAGTTATTAGAACTTAGTCAACCAGCTGTATCTAAACATTTATCTTTGCTAAAAGAAGCAGATATAATTTCATCTCAAAAAGATGGAATGAATGTTATTTACAAGCTAGAGGTTTTATGTACAGTTAACTTCTTTGACTGCATTGATGAGATTTTACTTGATAGAATTGAGCGAAGGAAAAATATGTTTAATAATTAAAGGAGAAATGGGCAAAGTGATAATCTTTGCTCTTTTTTTACTTTAAAGAAGGATTTATTGAAAGAAAGATTAATATTAGTGGGAGGTGGTAATATTATGAGAATAGTAAACGAATTAATATCATATGCAAAAATTCATTTAGGGCTTAACAAGTTTGATGAAACATATATAGCTAATCAAATTTGTGAGATTATTGGATGCACATACTCTATAGATGAAAGTGAAGTTGATAATGAATATATAATGTCTATGAACACGCCAGACTTACTTATTGACAAATTAGTAGAGGTACTTCATATACATGATCAAGATGTAAAAAGCGTTGAAAGACAAGTAACTAAAATAATGGGATTATTATCTCTTATGCCAAGCAATTACGAAAGTAAGTTTTGGGAGACATATAATGTTTTAGGTTATGATAAAGCACTTGATGACTTATATGACTATCAAATAAAAAATAATTATATACAAAAAAGCAAGATAGATAGAAATTTAAAATGGACTTATCTATATAAGGATATAGAGCTTTTAATAACAATAAATAGAGCAAAGCCTGAAAAGGATAACAAAGAAGCAATTCAGTTACTTAATAAAGAAGAAGAGAAATATCCTAAATGTTTATTGTGTTACGAAAATTTAGGTTTTCAGGGGAACTGCAGTCATCCAGCAAGACAGAATCTTAGACCTGTCAATTTTGTATTAGATGGAGATGAGTTTTTTTTACAGTTTTCTCCTTATCTATATTTTGATAAGCATTTTATAGTAATATCAAAAGAGCATTACCAAATGAAGCAAAGTGAAAAAACTATAAGGCATTTAACAGATTTTGTAGATATTTTCCCAAATAGTTTTTTAGGACAGAATGCTCCTTTGCCAATAATAGGAGCAACTATTATTAATCATGAACATTACCAAGGTGGAACAGCAAAGCTGCCAATTATGGAAGCTAGGGATAGGTTTATAGCATATAAAGATAAAGAGCTAACTGTGTCATATTTGGATTTTGATAGTTCAACAGTTAAGGTGATAAGTAGAGATAAGGAAAAGTTTATTGAAGTTATGAACAGAATAATGGCTACTTTTAAAGACTATGACAATACCACGTTAGGTGTTTTATCAAAAACAACAAATCAGCATAATGCAGTAACACCTATTGTTAGATCTGTAAATGGAAATTATGAGGGATACTTAGTGCTTAGGAACAATAGAATAAGTATCGATAAACCAGAGGGAATATTTCATGTAAGAGAAAAGAACCATCATATTAAAAAAGAAAGCATAGGACTAATCGAGGCAATGGGATTATTTATACTTCCTGGTAGGCTTGCTAATGAGATAGAAGACATCAAAGATTGTATAAAATGTGGAAAAGTTGTTGATAAGCCTGGAATGTTACATAAATATGTTGTTGATAACTTTGTAGGCAATAGACTTGAGGATGTAATCAAAGAGTATATTGGGGAAGTTTGTAAAGAGATTCTATGTGATATTGCTATTTTTAAAGATACTGCAACAGGAAATAAGGCAGCTGCAGAGTTTCTTGCTAAAATCAATTATTAAGAGTTAAAGGAGTAGAAGATTTTGCATAAAATTAAAGATGCATTTAAAGAAATATATTCTGAAGATCCTTTAGCGATTTATAAAGCTCCTGCCAGAATAGAATTAATAGGCAACCACACTGACCATAATGGAGGATTAGCAGTTGTATCAACTGTGGACTTATACATGACTGGAGCCTTTAGCAAAAGATGTGATGATACTATTAAATTGTGGTCTAAAGGAGTAGAGAATTTAGAGTTTTCGTTAAATGATCAGTATCTGGATAGTGATAAAGGATCACTTTTGGCTATCGTTAAAGGAATAATAGATCAAATTGACAAAGAGAGATTAACAGGCCTAAATATATATATAGAATCTGATATTCCTATTGGAGCTGGGTTGTCTTCTTCAGCAGCTATCGAATCAATGCTTATATATGCTCTAAATGATATTTTCAAACTTGGCATTGATAAAAAAGAAATGATAAGAATAGCTCATAAAGCGGAGACAAAGTATTTCCAAAAGAAGTGTGGGTTACTTGATCAAACAGCAATTATCACTGGTGGAACACTGTTATTAGATTTTTCAAGTGAAGATTTAATTAGAGAAAAATTAAGCATTGACATAAAGGGATACAAAATAGTTTTAGTAAAATCTAAAAGCAACCACAGTAATCTTACATATGCATATGATGAAATAAATAGTGAAATGAGGGCTGTAGCAGAAATCTTTGGAAAAAAAGTTCTTGCAGATCTTGAAGAAGAGGATTTTTATAAAAGCTTAAAGGATCTTATTGGAAGATGTTCAGGTAGAGCAATACTAAGAGCTATGCACTTTTACCAAGAGAATAAGAGGGTAGAAGAGTTTGCAAGGGCTTCAAGCTCTAATGTAGAGAAGATTTTTGAGCAAATTAACAACTCGGGGAGTAGCTCTTTGATGTATTTGCAAAATACTCATTTACCAGAAGATAAAAATCAAGAGATACCGGTGATATTAGCTATTGTCAATGGTGTAGTAAAAACAAAAGCAAGAAGAGTCCACGGAGGAGGGTTTGCAGGATCTGTTTTATGCATAGTTGAAAAAGACAACTATGATGAGTTTTATAAGGTAATCTCTACAATTTATTCAAAAGATGCTGTACTAGAAGTGAACTTGATTGATCATGGAGTAAAAAGAATTATATTGTGATATAATGGTTCTTAGTGAATCCTAAAACGTGGTGAGAACTAAATATAGTATAAGTATGTATGTAGTATAGTATCAACTTTAATTGAGACTAAGTGAAAGTAGGTGGCTAAGTGCTTAAGACAATTGCGACAATCTTTATTCTGATACAATTAGTTTTATTTACTGGAAGGCTAATCAATAAGTTACTGAAAAATAAACCAAGCGAAGTAATGAGGCAACCTGCGTATATTTTAGTCATGGTGAGTATAGCTGCATTATTTCTGACATTTATAACTTATAGGCTAGATGCATCGTTTTGGTGGGTATTTGGAATCATAAGTGTATTTATAACTCAGATACTGGTTTTTATGAACTGGAAAAATATTAAACTTAGTACAATACCTAATATCATTATTCTAATTGCTGTAATTTTTGGATTTTCGATTTGGAGCTTTGAAAATCAAGTTAAACATGAAAAGGAAGCATTGTTTAGAGATTTTAGTCTACAGAGTAACTATGTTTATGAAGAAATGCTTGAAGAATTACCTAGTCCAGTAACTAACTGGCTTATGGCCACTAATATTGTAGGAAAAGAAATGATACAAATAGGCTATTTAGAGCAATCAGGGTCTTTAAGGTTAGAGCCTGATCAAGATTATGCTGATGCCTATGCCATTCAATTCTTTAATTTGAAGAACCCAGGTTTTCTATGGAAGGTTGAAACATCTCTGATGGGCTTTCGTGTTGTTGGCAGAGACCTTTACAACAATAGTGGAGGAGAGATGTTGATTAAGTTTCTTGGTTTAATCCCAGTTGTTAACGAAAGTGGGGGAGCAAAGCTTAACGAAGCTACTATGCAAAGGTTTTTGGGAGAAATCGTATGGTTCCCAACTACTGCTTTAAGTGACTTCATAACTTGGGAGGAAATTGATGATTATAGCGCAGTAGCAAATATGACATATCAAGGTGTAAGCACAAATGCTACTTTTCATTTTACTGAAGAATATGAACTAGACTATTTTGAAACTTTAAGATTTAAAGATATGGATGATGATTATAAAACCCCTTGGCAAGCTAGAGTACTTAATCATAAAGAGTTCAATGGTATAAAAGTACCTAATGAACTAGAAGTGTCTTGGGAAGTAGATGGTAATAATTTTGTATGGTATAAATTTGAAGTCACAGACTTAAAGTATAATAATGAAGTGCCACTTAAAAAATAAAGTGGCACTTTTTTAGATTACTAATGCGTTCTGAGCTTCACTTGTACGTTGTTTAAGATTGCCTTGATAGATTACATTGTTTTGCATATTCACTAATAGGGTTTGTGGTCTAACAAGATTTCTTGAAATCTTAAAGTCAGTTATTCCACTTTCTTTTAATATGTGGTATACAAATTCTGAACAAATAAATCTGTCTTCACAGCTTACTTGCATTCTAAAAAAATTATATACTAATCCCATATAGTGGTATCGATACACAGAGCTGTTATCAATAAAATTATTAATTAGTTCTTTTGCTTTATCGTGCTGTTCTTTTGTCACTTTAATTTCAATTACAAGTCCATGGATATGTTCACATTTTCTATACACACCTTGGTCAAAGTTCTCTGCTTTGAATCGTCCTATAAAAGGAATATAAGTATATTTTCTACCAAAGCTATACATATTTTTTAAATCTTTATCAAATGAAATTGCAGCATGAGTGTACTCATCACTTATAAATGCATGAATTACTTTTGAAACGATTGTCTTTGGCCTTGTCAGCACAATAAAAATAGAATGATCTGTCATGATAAGCCCTCCTCGTTATATAATAGCTATTATGTCTTATTATGATTAAATTACAGTAAGAAACTGCTAAGTCTTTGTTAAGCCTTAAACTAAAGTTTTCTAACTTTAATATAAAGAGTGTTTAGGGGACATTCTTTATAACGAGAAACCATAATAGCTTGATGCTTTAAATATATCATTTAATGACACAAATTTATAGACTTTTGTATTACAAATACAAAAGATATTATATATTTATTAAACGATGAAGTAAATAGGAAAAGATATCAAAATTACAAGCAAGTTAAAAAATAAATTAAAAACATTGTCAATACAATAAAAATTAATTATTTAGAATTGAGAATGATTTTTGTTAAGATATTGTTTATAAAGCTAGATAAAAATATGTTGATATTTAGGTAAAAATCAATTTTTTTTAACTTGTATCTTATCATACAAAGTGCTAGAATGCATATAAGAAATGTTACCACAACATATCTCATAAGAAAATCATATGCGACAAAAACAACGCAGCTATTTCTATGTCAAAGACATAAAAATAGTTTTTTTATGACTTAAGAAAATAAATAAAGTAAATAAGGTGGAGTAAATGGATAATAGTACAGAGCAAACTAAGTTAAAATTTAGTTTGAAAAAATTCTTACCGGATTTTTTCTGTGTAAATTGTGTTATAGTTTTTATTATATATATATTAATGTTTGTATTGTTACTTCTCGCTTCAACTATAGGTTTTGGAGCTGAAGGCTTATTGCGTGGTCCTTTGAGAGTATTTACGAGTTTTGCAAGGTGGATTACATCTTTTAAAGCACTTCCTTTAGTCATAATATTTTTGCCAATGCTAGGTGGACCAATCGAGGCTATTCTAGGAAAAAAGAACGAAATGCTACGGGATACTTTGGTAGTGAATTCTACTTTTTTGACTTTTATATTAGTACTTTTAATGTACCCACAAGTTTCCCAAGGCTCTATGAGTATATCCATACCAGGCGTATTAGGTATGGGTCTTCATTTTAAAGTAGATATTTTAAGTTATATAATGGCTGTCACATCTGGAGTATTATGGTTATTTGTAACTATATATGCCCATGATTATATGGATATTGAGAAGCATCGAGACAGGTTTTACTTATGGATGTCAATTACATTTGGTGGAATTTTAGGAACTGTAATGGCAGCTGATTTGTTTACTATGTTTCTATTTTTTGAGATTATGACATTTAGTTCATATGTTTTAGTAGCACACAACCAATCCAAAGAATCAATTTTAGCAGGAAATAGTTATATTTTCATTGGTGTAGTTGGCGGCTTGAGTTTGCTCTTAGGAATGATCCTTTTGTATGTAAATACAGGAACTCTAGAATTTGCTCCTCTTGCTAGTCAAATAGCTCAAATGGGAAATGTCAAGTATCTTATGACACTGTTGTTTGTTGTAGGTTTTGGAATAAAAGCTGGAATGCTCCCACTTCATATATGGTTGCCAAAGGCTCATCCTGTTGCTCCAACTCCTGCTAGTGCTTTGCTTTCAGGGATATTAATTAAAGTTGGAGCTTATGGAATTTTGAGACTTACTACTAGTATTTTTATGCCTAGTATGAGTGAAATAAGTGGGTTTAATGACCCTTTGTGGTCTTTATCTAATAACTTAGGTTTTATGATTACCTGGATAGGAATTATAACTATGGCTGTTGGTGTGTTTTTAGCCTTACAGCAAAGTAATATGAAAAAAATGCTAGCTTATCATAGCATTAGTCAAATGGGATATATCATTATGGGTATAGGAGTAGAGGCTTATCTTGGCTATAAAGGTGGAATGGGTTATGCAGGAAGTATATATCATATTGTAAATCACGCCATTTTCAAGTCACTTCTCTTTATGGTTGTTGGGGTAGTGTATATAAGGACTAGAGAGCTAGATATGTATAAGCTTGGTGGACTATGGAAAAAGCTGCCATTTACAGCTATGGTCTGTTTAATTGCTGCTTTTGGTATAACAGGAGTTCCAGGATTCAATGGTTTTGTTTCAAAATCATTGCTGCATCACTCAATTATAGAAGCTTTTCATTATGGGCATCCTTCATTCAGAATAGCTGAGATAATATTTATGATTGTCAGTGCAGGAACCGTAACATCATTCATAAAATTATTTAAACTAGTTTTCATGGGTGATTTACCTAAGAAATATAAAAACATTGAAGGCGAAAAAGGTATGATGGACATAGCTATGGGAGGTTTAGCCCTTCTAATTATTACAATTGGGCATGCACCAAACTTCATAATGGATAGATTTATAATACCATCAGCAAGAACACTTACTTTTGAACCAGCTTTTATAGACAAATATTTGGTAAACATAAACTTTTTTAATCAAACTGATATTTTAGGGATGCTTTGGATCTTTGTTTTAGGAGCATTGATTTTTTATTTTGGTATGAAGTTTCATTTGTTCCATTTACATCTTAATGAAAAACTCAGTATTGAAAGGTCTATATACAAGCCTATATATAATGGGGTAGTTAATATTTCAAATGGGATAGTCACAAAATATGAAAAATCAATTATCAATAATGATGTTGGAATATACTCGATTGTATTAATGATAATCCTCTTAATCTTAGTACTGACATTTTAAAACTATAATCTAGCCTTCTTGAAAAGGCTAGATTACTTTATGTAATTAGAAATGTTTCTAATATAATTAGTAGCGTTTGTTAAGTAATGATACAATAATAGTGTAAATCAATGAGATGGTAATCAATTTTATGTTTAGTTAAATTGTTTGAATATTTAGAAATAGAAAGAGAAGGGTACATAAAATGAGTGAAGGTATAAAGAAGAATCACATAATATTGTTTGTAGCATTGTTTCTTTTCTGGGTAGTATTGTCACCCAAAATAGACATTGCATCAGTTGTATTAGGTTTGATTGTGGCTGTTTTAATAACTCTATTTAATAGTGAAATGATAATAAATAGAGAAGAGAGACCTATCAGCTTTTTTCGTAATATTTTTAACTTTACTTCCTATTTATTAACTTTAATAATTGAGATAGTTAAGTCAAACATAGAAGTAGCAAAAATTGTTTTGAGTCCCTCTTTACCAATTAATCCTCATTTTGTAAGAGTACCAGTAAAAGCTAGAAAAGAAATCTTTAAAGTTATGTATGGAAATTCAATAACTTTGACTCCTGGAACATTGACTGTAGAGATAACTGATGATGAGTATATAGTCCATGCACTTACAGATAGTGCTGCAAAGGGGCTCAATAATAGCAAAATGGAAAAAAAGATTCTTAAAATAGAGGGTGGGCACAATGGATAGTTTTTTAACAGGAATCGCAATCTATTTAGCAGTTTTATTTATTTTTTGCTTATATCGAGCATATAAGGGACCTCAAGCAGCAGATAGGGTAGTAGCAATAAACGTAATTAGCACAAAGGTAACAGTAATTATTGCTATTGTAGCTATTGTAACTCATCAAGACGCGTTCATTGATGTTGCACTAATTTATGCTATGACAGGATTTATAGCTACAATCAGTGTTTCTAAATATATTGAAAAGAAAAAGCTTTTTTAGGAGAGGGATCATGATTAAAGAAATTATTATAATAGCATTGCTTTTAGCTAGTGGATTCTTCTTTTTTGTAGGAACTATTGGTTTACTAAGAATGCCAGATGCTTTTTCTAGAATGCATGCAACAACAAAGAGCGATACTTTAGGAGCTGGATTAGCATTTAGCGCACTGATGATATATAGAGGGTTTGACGTGGTGTCTATTAAACTGCTTATTGTTTTGATTTTCGTATGGCTTACAACACCTACAGCAGCTCATATAATAGCTAAAGCGACTTATAATGAAAGAAATGGTGAATCAAAATGAGATATTTGAATTTAGTGTTGATACTATTTTTAATTTCATGTGCTATTGCAGTTGAAAGAACAAAGGATTTAATAAGTGCAATTATCATTTTTGCTTCTTATAGTCTAGTGATGGCTATTTTATGGCTTATATTAAGAGCTCCTGATATAGCTATGACTGAAGCAGCAATTGGTGCTGGTGTTACGACTGTTTTATTTATAGGAGTAATTAGCAGAACTAGGAGGATGGAAAAATGAAGAAACCTTTTGTGTTAGTAGTATTGACAGTTTTGTTATTTATTTTAATATCAAGTCTTAATGAGATGCCATCTCTTGGTGATAGAGTTAACCCATCTTATAACGAAGTTGCTGAGTATTATATTTCGAATGCGAAAGAAGATACCAATACTATGAACATTATTGCTGCAATAATAACTGATTATAGAGCATTTGATACATTAGGTGAAACAACGGTGTTATTCACTTCAATTACTGCAGTAGTTTCAGTATTAGGGTTTAGTATGTTTGAGAAAAAGGAGAAGTAAAATGGACGATTTAATTGTAAAGACAATAACAAAGCTAGTCGTTCCTTTTATTCAGCTTTATGGAATATTTGTAATTTTGCATGGACATTTATCTCCAGGTGGAGGATTTGCTGGAGGAGCAATTATAGGAGCAAGTTTGATTTTGTTTACTCTTGCTTTTGGAGTAAATCACACCAACAAAGTTGTGCCTCCCTCTGTAACTGAAAAAATAGAAACTGGGGGCATAATTTGGTATGCCTTACTTGGGTTTGTAGGAATAGCTGTAGGGACAAGTTTTTTAAGTAATAAGATAGCAGGTTTCCCTTTGGGTAATTATGGAAGTGTAATTAGTGGAGGATTAATATCTTTAGCAACCATAGGTATAGGACTAAAGGTAGCCAGCACTATGATTACATTGTTTCATAGAATTATTGAGGAGGATTAATGTGGCTAATTTAGATATGATTCTTGACAATATTAATTACATAGGCGCATTTACGCTCTTCATAATTGGCCTTTATACTGTATTAACTCACTCAAATTTACTTAAGAGGGTAATTGGAGTTAATATTATGGAGACTGCAGTGTTTTTATTCTTTGTCTCTATTGGGTATATTAAGGGTGCAAGTGCTCCTATATTAGATCAGATAACAGGAGAGTCATTTTATGTGAATCCATTACCTTCAGCTATGATTCTAACAGGTATAGTAGTTGCGGTAAGTATTACAGCATATGGCTTGAGCTTATTAATAAATTTGTATAAAGAATATGGGACATTAGAACTAGACGAAATAATATCAAAGGAAGAAAAGGCGAATGATTAGTAATCACTTACCAGTATACATTTTAATATTATTACTAATTTCAGCTGTGACTACACCAGCGATTAAACCAAGCTCCAAGAAATTTAGGCCCAAGCTTGTAGGCACATTAACTATAGCTAGCTTATTGGCTTTAACAATGTTTATAGTGGTATGGACTAATGGACCTTTTTATTATAATTTTGGAAATTGGGACTCTGTTATAGGAATTGAATTCTTTGTAGATGAATATACAAGTTTATTCGTATTGGCGGTTTTACTGATTTCATTACTAATAATTATATTTTCACTTGAAGATATTTTACATGATATTCCAAAAGAGAAGACACCACATTATTATACTTTAATGCTGCTAATGGTCTTCTCAATGCTTGGAATGATTATGACCAATGATTTATTCAACCTGTATGTATTCATGGAGATATTGTCACTCACCTCATGTGGTGTAATTTCAATAAAGAGGAACAAAGCAAACATCATGGCAAGCTTTAAGTATTTGATGTTAGGGACCATTGGCTCTGTTTCAATACTTCTAGGAATTGCTATGCTTTACATGGTAACAGGACATTTAAACATGGGAGCAACAAGTCAGACGATTTCATCAGTATGGCAGATGTACCCTAGGAACATTTTAATTAGTTTAAGTTTTATTCTTACTGGTTTAGGACTTAAAGCAGCAATATTTCCTTTACATGTTTGGTTGCCTGATGCTCATTCTGCAGCACCGACTCCTTCAAGTGCGATTCTTTCTGGAATAGTTATTAAGATTTATGCTTTTTCAATGATTAAAATTCTGTTCAGAGTCATTGGGATTGACATAATTAAAGCAATATCTATTAATGAATACTTAACATATTTTGCTGTAATAAGTATTGTAATGGGTTCTGTTTTTGCAATTGGACAAAAAGATATTAAGAGACTCTTAGCGTATTCAAGTGTTTCGCAAATAGGGTATGTGTTTTTAGGAATAGGCATTGCGACAGAAATGGGTCTTGTTGCTGGCATGTACCACATTATTGCGCATGCAATGATGAAAAGTACATTGTTCTTAAGTGCTGGTGCAGTAATATATAGGACTGGGATTAGGAAAGTAAATGAGTTTGATGGGTTAGGCTATGAGCTTCCTCTTACTTTAGGAGCATTTTCTATAGCAGCTCTTGGAATGATAGGTATACCAGGAGTTAATGGATTTATGAGTAAATGGTATTTAGGTTTAGCTGCATTTGAAATAGGTAAGCCAATTTTTATTATATTTATTTTGATAAGTAGTTTTTTAAATGCTGTGTATTTTTTACCAATTGTAATATCTGCTTTTTTAAAAGAGAGCAATAGGAGAGAGCAAATAATGATTAGAGATGATATACCTTTTACAATGAAAGCTCCCTTAGTTGTTTTGGGAGCGGCATGTATAGTTACAGGTTTATTCCCTAATATTATTGTAAATGTTATTCAGAGAGCATTGCCAACGTTTATGACTTTTGTGTTTTAAGTAAAGGATTGCTATTTATGAAAAAAAAAATGAAAAAAGCAAAGCAAAAATTTGATCAACTGATACTCAAGATATTTCCAGATATTTTCTGTGTGAATTGTGTATTGGTTTTTGTAATATATCTTATGATAATTTTGCTAGTAGGGATAGCAACAACAATTGGCTTAGGCGGAGGGCCTTTATCTCTTAGCAACCCAGACAGCTTCTTAAGCAAAATTGGTTCTTTTATAAGTTCGTTTGAAGCATTGCCTTTAATCATTATCTTATTACCAATTCTAGGTGGTCCACTTGAAGCAATCATAGGAAAAAAATCAAGTATACTAAGAGATACTTTAGTAGTGAATACTACATTTATCACTTTCATTTTGATAGTGTTGATGTATCCACAGGTAATGCGTGGTGGTTTGTCTTTTTCTCTACCAGGCGTTTTAGGGTTTGGGCTAAACTTTAATGTTGACATTTTGAGCTACATTTTGGCAATAACATCAGGGATTTTGTGGCTTTTTGTATCGATTTATGCTCATGATTATATGGATCATGAGAAACATCAAAACAGATTTTTCTTATGGAAATCTATAACCTTTGGCGGCGTGCTAGGCACTTTGATGGCTGGGGACCTGTTTACAATGTTCTTATTCTTTGAAATTATGACTTTTAGCTCTTATGTACTAGTAGCGCATAATCAATCTAATGAGTCTATGTTAGCTGGAAATAGCTACATATTTATTGGAGTAGTAGGTGGACTTTCAATTTTGCTTGGTATGTTGATGCTCTATGCATATACAGGAACTTTAGAATTTGTACCCCTAGCAAGCCAACTGGCAGCAATAGGATGGCCAAAGTATATAATGGTAGGGCTTTTTGTAATTGGCTTTGGTATAAAGGCGGGTATGTTGCCTCTTCATATTTGGCTTCCAAAAGCACATCCAGTTGCACCAACACCAGCGAGTGCATTGCTATCAGGTATTTTAATTAAGATAGGTGCGTATGGCTTACTTAGATTAACAATAAGTGTATTTATGCCAAATCCACAAGAAATCACAGGCTTTCTAGATCCTCTTTGGGATGTGTCCAGAAACTTAGGAGTTATGATTATATGGGCTGGTATTATAACTATGGCAGTAGGTGCGTTTTTAGCGCTTCAGCAATGTGAAATGAAAAAGCTACTAGCTTATAGTAGTATCAGTCAAATTGGATATATTATTATGGGAGTCGGCGTAACTGCTTATCTTGGATATATGGGTGCTATGGGATATGCTGGTACGCTATATCATATTATAAATCATGCATTTTTTAAATCGTTATTATTTATGGTTGCAGGTGTAGTTTTTTATCAAACTAATGAGCTTAATATGTTCAAATTGGGAGGTTTGTGGAAGAAACTACCTTTGACTGCTTTGCTATGCCTCATTGCTATTATGGGGATTATTGGCATGCCATTGTTTAATGGATTTATTAGTAAGTCTTTGTTGCATCACGGGATTGTAGAAGCTTATGAATATGGTCATGCTTCATTTAAGTATGCAGAGTTAATATTTAGAATTGTAAGTATTGGTACGGTTGCTTATTACATGAAGTTCTTTATTTCAGTTTTCCTTGGAGAGTTACCAGAGAAGTTTAAGAACATCGGTGGTGAAAAAGGTATGATGGATTTAGCTATGGGAGGATTAGCTTTGCTAATTATAGCTATAGGACATGTACCACATTTTCTAATGGATAGATTTATCATTCCATCAGCAAGGGCATTAACTTATGATCCAGCTTTTATTAAGAAGTATTTAGTTGATATAGAATTCTTTACTTATAGCGAAATTAGCGGGATGTTTTGGATATTTGTTTTTGGCATTTTGCTATATATTGCAGGAACTAGGTTTAAATTATTCCAGTTAACTTTTTATGAATGCCTCGATATTGATAAAGGATTATATAAACCGATGTATAATGGGGTAGTATCAATTTCAAGAAAGTTTACTGAAAAATTTGAGGATAAAATTATTAATAACGATGTAGTAATTTACTCAGCAATATTAATGGTGATTATGTTCTTTCTACTTTGGTTTACTTAGAAATATGCGCTTAGTTTATGCTAGGCGCTTTTTTACGTTTAAATAACTCAAGTAAAATAATAATAAAATTGAGCAACTAATAGATAGCCACTTAATAAATGTAGCAAAGGGCAGAATATGAGCTAATATAACCAATCTAAGAGGATAGTAATAAAAAATTAGAGATGCTAGAGAGTTTTCCAATATATCAAAAGAAAAACTTATGATGGGTAGCAGATAGATAAATCTAGTTATAGTTTTATCTTTCTTTACTAAATATGCAAAAGTAAATAAAAAGAAAAGTGTGTATACAATTGGCCAGATTATATCAAAGGAAAACCTACTGCTAATATAATAATCTCTTCCTGCTTGACCATATGTTTCTGCCATGTAAAAAACATCATTAGCAGAGTAGATAAATGATGTATCAGGGGAAGGAGTATTCCCAACAATATCATAAAGTTTATTAGCTTCATGAGGTAGTACTAACAATATGAAGAAGACGAAAATTAGTTTGACAATAGTGGTATTGAGGAAGGTTGCCTTTTTTTCTAAATACTTGTAGATTCTTTTCATTTACTTCGCCCTCCATTTCTTATACCAAATAAAATACTTAATGGGAGTGTTATAGAATAAAACACAACACTCCCATCATCATTACCTCATAGAACCAGTTTCAAGAAACTTATTGTGAAAGCTAAAGCACTTATCAAGAATATGAGGAGTTTGGGCATTGCCACATTCTTTTATTGCAAGATTAAAGTAATTAAGTAATTTTTCTTTGTAATCAGGGTGAGCACAATTATTTATAATCTCCAAAGCGCGCTCTTTTGGTGAACGATTACGTAAATCAGCTACTCCATGTTCAGTAATTACTATATTAACATCATGCTCTGTATGATCAGTATGTGACACCATAGGCACAATACAAGATATATCACCATTTTTTGCAATTGAATTTGTGATAAAAATCGAAAGATAAGCATTTCGAGTAAAGTCGCCAGACCCTCCAATGCCATTTAGCATTTTTGATCCCATTACATGTGTAGAATTAACATTACCATAAATATCTATCTCTACAGCTGTATTCATGCTGATAACACCAAGTCTTCTTGCAACTTCAGGGTTGTTGCTTATTTCTTGAGGTCTTAAAATTATGTTTTTAGCATAAAAATCAATATTATTCTTAAATCTAATAAGCCCTTCTTCAGAAGGAGTAATAGATGTACCAGAACATGTCTTAAACTTTCCAGCGTCTATCATATCAAGAGCAGAATCCTGAATAACCTCAGAGTAAAACTCTATATTCTCAAAATCAGAATCAAGTAATCCAGCAAGTACTGCATTAGCAACACTGCCTACTCCAGACTGAATAGGAAGTAAGTCTTTAGGTAATCTATTTGCTTTTACTTCTGACTTTAGAAACTTAATGATATTACTTGCTATTTTCTTTGAAAGCTCATCAATAGGAGCTAAAGGTCTAACATTATCAATTATGTCAGTTATTACAATGGCAGCTATTTTATCTATGCCACATTCTATAAAGGGTGTGCCAATTCGATCACTTGCTTTATTAATTGGAATAGCTTCTCTATTTGGCGGATCATTTGGAATATATATATCATGCATTCCTTCCATCTCAAGAGGCTGGCTTAGGTTTATTTCTACAATTACTTGCTTGGATTCTTTTATAAATGTTGGCGTATTTCCTACTGATGTAGTAGGTACTATATGGCCTTCTTCAGTAATTGCACATGCTTCAACAAGAGCAATATCTATATTGCCACTAAATCCATATCTAATATCTTGTGCAGTATGACTAAGGTGTTGATCTATGTAGTTAATACTTCCACAGTTTATGGCATCTCTTATCGATTTATTTGTTTGGTATGGGGAACGCTTCTTTATGCAATTAACACGGCTAAGCTCACCATCAAGCTCATCCCCTACAGAAGCTCCTGTTGTAAGCTCAATTTTAACTTTTCTTCCATTTTTAATTTGTTTAGCTAAAGCTATTGGAACAGCTTTAGGGTACCCACTAGGGGTAAATCCACTAGCTCCTATATGCATCTTATCTTTAATAAGTAAAGCTGCTTGGTCAGCACTCATAATCTTGTCATTTAATGCTTTTGTTCTTATTCTCTCTTTATACATCAAAACTCTCCTCTTAACATCTGTATTCAGCTTATAATTATACAGATTAGAAAGGATATAATCTAGTAAACATAGGAAATGTATATAATAAAAATACAAAGTTATGGAAAATATTAATTAACTGAGAAATTATTAACCATCATTTATATGTAAAAAGATAAGCAAATTAGATGCTGGCTCTTTATGTTAAAAAGTCCTATTTAAGCAAGACTCAAAAGAGGCAATCCTTTTGGGATTACCTCTTTACGTTTATTGTTTCATAAGTCTTATTTCATGTGTTATGTTTGCTGCTTGCTTAAGCATGGCGTTAACCCCACAATATTTTTCTTGTGATAAATTAACAGCTTTTTCAATTTTATCATAATTATCTTCTAAGTTATCACCAGTAAATTGATAAATAATGTGAATATCTGTATAAACTTTTGGGTGATCTTCTGATGCCTCTGTATCAACAAAGAGTTCAAAACTGTTATATTCAACTTTCATCTTTTTTAGAATTGAGACAACATCCATACCAGTACATCCTGTCAAAGCAGAGATTAAAAGTTGCTTAGGGCGAACACCCTGATCATTACCTCCAACTTCTTCATTAGCATCCATTACTAATTTATGATGACCGTCTAAGACCATCTCAAATGCCATCCCGCCAATATGTTTTGTCGAGTAACTTACTTTCATGTATAAGCCTCCTTTTATTTACTAACCTTATTGTATAAAAAAATGTAAATACATGCAAATTAAGATTAAATTAAACTAGAATTATTTGCGTCTTTATAATTTAAAATATATAATAGTTTATCATATTATCAAATCAAAGGATGTTTTGAATGAAACGACTAATTAAAAGAATAACATGGATAATAATTGCTTTTTTACTGCTTTTTTTGTTTGACAGTTTAATAAATTCAAGAAGTTTTCAATTATTAGGTAATTTGTATAGCCAGATAGAAACAAACGAAAAAATAATAGCGCTAACATTTGATGATGGTCCTACTGAAAAGGCTTATGAGATAATGTCAGCACTAGATAAATATAATATAAAAGCCACCTTTTATTTAGAGGGTAGTCAAATAAGAGATAATCCAGAAGGGGCTGAAGCCTTAGTTGAGGCAGGACATGAAATTGGGAATCATTCTTTTTCACACAGTAGACTAGTATTTAAAAGTGCTAATTTTATTGACAGTGAGATTTCAAGAACTAATGAATTAATCAGGAATGCAGGTTTTACTGGAAATATTAATTTTAGGCCACCCTATGGTAAAAAATTTCTTATGCTTCCGTATGTTTTAAAGAAGTATGACATGGATACGATAATGTGGTCTATTGAGCCTGAAACATATCCTGAAATTGCAAAAGATAGTAATCTAATAGCAAAACATGTGATTGAGAATGCAGCTCCTGGTAGTATTATTTTGCTCCATGGCATGTATGATGCAAATATAGAAGCTATAAAATCACTAGATATATTCATTCCTGTTTTATTAGAAGAAGGGTACGAGTTTGTAACTGTAAATGAGCTTTTAAATAAGTGAAAAGATTAAGTAAACTATTACTCAGTAATTATCAGATATTTTATAAGAGTATATTCTATGATATAATGAGTTTAATTGCATAGCTGTTCCGAGTTTTTTAGTCCGACTTATCTTCTTTAAGGGATTAACTGACCGATAGGGTATATTTGGGAACGAATGTGCCTCCCAGGGTGGAAAGGAATGAACTAATGAGCATATTATTTTGCCTTCCTTTCTGAGGAAGGCTTTTTATTTAAGAAAGGGAATAATGAAGAAATTTTTAGCAGTATTATTAATCGTTGCTTTAGGAGGGGCTTTGTACTTAATTAATCAGGACGAGTATTTAGCTTTTGTCGATATGAATGTTACAAGAATGAGAAAACATGAGGGTGATGAGTTTGTCAGGGTTTATGCAACAAAAGAAAACTCAAGAATATACATCATAGATGCACAAGGCTATAACCCTGGACTGATGCTTAAAGTAGAAATAGATGATGAGGATATCAAAGCTTTAGAAATCATTTCTCATAATGAAACAGATAAGTATGGGGGTTATGCTGAGCAAGAGTGGTTTAGGAATAGATTTTTAGGAGAATATCCTGATAAGTTCGAGCTAGTAAAGATTAGAAAAGAAGCACCAGGTGAGATTGTAGCACTAACAGGAGCAACTATTACTACTAGAGCAATAATTGATGCAGTTAATTTATGTATTGAAAATTATGGAGGTTAAGATGAAAAAATTAAAAGGTTTAGCAATTTTATTAACATTTCTATTAGTATTTGCAGCGTGTTCTACTACTGAGGTAGAGCAACCTAATGAACTTAGCTATGAAGGTTCATTAAAGATTGCTGGATTAGACTCTGACATTGAAGTTTCCTATAATGATATTTATAGCATGGAAAGCATTACGGAAGAGTTTCTTGGCATAAGTTCAAGTGGTGAAGAAAGTAAAAACACATATACAGGAGTTAAGCTAAATGATGTGCTAGCATTATATGGTGCTGGACAAAGTGATTTTTCATTTATCCGATTAACTGCTAGTGATGGTTATGCGATTGATGTTCCTCATGAAATAATATCTCAAAAAGATATTGTGCTAGCTTATGAAATTAACGGTGAAGTAATGGAAGAGAGAAGCTTGCCGCTAAGAGCAGTTATTGATGGGGAGAGGTCAATGTATTATGTTTCAAAATTGGCCGAAATAACTTTAGTTTCAGGAAACTTGGATGTATCTTCTGAGTTTGAGAAAATAGTAATTTTAGAGGTAGCAGCTAATACGCTAACCCTTGAAGATTATACATATTATGAGAGTGTAGATAAGGCTATACGAGGCAGTGAATTACTTGAAAAATTTAGCAATCAAGAAACTGAATCAGTACATTTTATGGCATACGATGACTTTGAAAAGACAGAAATGTTAAATGTAATTAACCAAGGATATATAAAGATGACTGGCGAAAATAGTCCGCTTTTCTTAGCTCCTGAGCTACCAAAAGGTATGCACACAAAAAATATCCTTACAATGGATAGTGGAGATGTAGTTTTCTTATCGATGCATAGTGCACATGAGTACTTTGAAGAAAGTCAGATTGGAGAATTCGTAGGTATTAGTTTTGAAAATATCTTGAGACTATTAAATATTAGTAGTGAAATGTATACTTTGGAAGCAGCAGATGGTTTTCAAGTCGATATTCCTCAAAGTGATTTAGTACAAACTATTATCTCTGAAAGTAATGGAAGCTTTAGAGTAAGAGCGCCTGAAGGAATGCCAAATAACTACAATTTAAAAGACTTAATGGTTATTTATCCACAAGACCCAGTTAGGGAGAGTCAAGGGTCAACTGATGTAGTCGATGGAGAAGGGTTGACTGCAAACTGGGAGATCCAAGTTGATGGTCTTGTTGATGGAAGCTTCACATTTACTAGTGATAGGGCAAAGAGTAGACTTGACTTAGTCGAGCTAAATACAAGTGTTGTTAGAAATGATGAAACACTTGAAGAAGCATGGCAAGGGTACAGAGTGCTTGATGTCTTAAGTTTCCTAAAAGTAGAGGATTTTGACTCTATTGTTTTTGAGTCAGGTGATGGATTTAAGCTTGAGTTGCCAGCAAGTGAAATAAATGAAAACTCTATTTTAGCAGTAGTAAGAAATGGAGAGGAAATGACGGACTTGGATAATCTAATAAGGCTTGTTTTAGACACACCAGTATCAAGCAATTGGATTAAGGGTGTAGTAAGATTAACAGTGAAATAAGAGCCTTATATAAGGCTCTTGTTCTAAGATGGAGGCGAACTTAGTGAAAAGAATTCTCGTAGTTTTACCAATATTATTAATTCTTTTAGTGGGATGCCAAACAGAGGTTGTAATAGAAGATAGTATTTCTATAGTTGGTGATATTCATAATAGCATTGATTTATTAGAAAATATAAATCAATATCAATCAACAGAAGTTGAATATGGAAGTGAGAGTGCATTTGCTATAGATTTTAGAGATGTAATCGAGTCTTTAAATCCAATAAGTAGTGATTTTGACATCTATTTTGTATCTAGCGATGGATTTAATATAAGGTTATCTGGAGACAGTATTAGTGATACATATTTAGTTTATTCGCAAAATGATAAGTGGCTTTATTTTTCAGATAAACATCCTAGAAATAGTAGAATTAAGAGCTTAAGCCAAATAATTATATCAAGAAACGACACGGATATTACAAAGGGATTAACGATTATTAAAGGAGATAACTTTAGTAATTTCTCAATAGGACAGCTATATACTAAACCATATATGACTATTGCTATGCTTGATGGGCAGACTACACAAACAGTTAGGGATAGGGACTATTCTATTGATGTAATGAAACAACATAGAATAATACCACTTGATGTATTGGTAGAGGGCAATCCAAGCACTCTATTGGTAGCATCACTTTTGGGTGATTATGAGTTTATTTATTTAGAGGATTATTATATTCAATTATCAGGTAGCAGCATCAACTTAATCAATGTAAGTACAGGAAACATCATCAATGAAGTTATTGGCATTATGTATGACCCACCATCTACAAGTAATTTGGATGTGTATGATTATGTCAGAAGTTTTTTATTAAATGATGAGAAAACCATGGTGATACTAGTAGATGGTTTTTCATATTATCAATATATGGATGAAGTTTTTGAAAATGACGAATATTTCATAAGCCAAGTTAGTAATATTAAGAAATCTACAACTGTATATAAGCCGGTAACAAATGCAGGTTTAGCTGCAATTTTAACAGGAGTAAGTCCAAAAGAAAATGGGATATTAAATAGATCATATCGCGAGGTAAAATCAGAAACAATATTTGAAATGGCTGATAAATTAGGTAAGGAAAGCATTTTAATAGAAGGAGACACTAATATTCTTAACCTTAATGTAAAAACCGAACTTAATTTTGATAGGAATAATGATGGTTTTAACGAAGATGAGATTTATCTTAGTGCACTTAGCCACATAGATGAATATGATCTGCTGTTTGTTCATTTTCATAGTGTTGATGATGCTGGGCATAGTTATGGTCCAATGGATAGAAAAACATTAGATAGGCTTAAAGTTGTTGACGAGTATATTGAAAACCTTGTAGCTAAATGGGATGGCAAAGTGTTAATTGTTAGTGATCATGGGATGCAAGTTGATGGAGATGCTGGTTATCATGGGGATTTTGTGACCGAAAGTATGTATGTACCACTAATAATCCTAGAAGGGGCTAAATAATGAAGAAAGTTTTATCTATAGTTTTGATGTTAATGCTACTTAGTTTAGTAGCATGTGGCACTAATGCAGAAAATAACGATACTAATAACGATGGTCCAGGTGAAATACTCTATCCTGATGAGATTTTAGAGGTAAATTTTAATGGAGAGCAAGTAGGAACTATCACTCTAGCTGAAATTGTTGAGTTGGAAGAGGTGGAGTTTGAAGCAACACTGAAGTCAAGTGGAAATGATCCAGTTGATCAACTTTACTCCGGTGTTTTACTTAAAGATATTCTAAGTCATATGGCTGTTGACCTTAATGCTGTGCAAGCAGTAATAGTAAGTGCAAGTGATGGATATGCAGTGACTGTCTTGAGTGAAAAATTAATGGAAGCTGACAATGTCTATATAGCATTTAAAAAAGAAGGGCAGTGGATTGAGAATAAGGATAATAATGGTAATGGACCGATGCAAATGATTATATCAAACGATCCATTTAGTCAATACTGGTGTAAGTTCGTAGTTTCAATAGATGCAATTGAATAATATTTCTTTTATGCTTTAAAGTCTGGTATAATAAAGGTTAATAAAAAAATGGAGATGGTGTGATGAAAAAGATTATTACTTTAATAGTCATTATATTGAGTCTGAGTTTGATTTTTGCAGGATGTACTGAAGAGGAAGAGAAAACAGCAGAGCAGCTTCTGCTTGAAGAAGTGGACTTGGTTATAGACTTATATGAACAAGCCTATTTAACTCAAGATGCTTATTTGCTTGAAAATAATGTTACTGACATGATGGTAATTAATGATGAGGATATAATGAAAGAAGATTTCTTAGTAGTGCTTAACTATAACTTAGGAGAGCATTATTCTGAGATAGAAGAGTATGAGTTGCAAGAAAGAGATTATGAGATATTTGACGACTCTACAAAGGTTGCTGTAATAGCAAAAGAATTTATGGTTATGGATGCTGAGCCATTTAGTTTTGATGGTGTATTTGCCGATATAATAGTATACCTTGAAAACGTAGATGGAAATTGGAAGATCTATAAGATTAGTGTGTATGAAATAAGTCATCACTAAAAAGTTGGTACATAAATGAAGAATTTGATTATATCAGTATTATTAGTATCTATATTGATATCTATAACAGCTTGTGTTACAAATGAAGAAGATATGATTGGAGAAGCAATTGTAGAGATTAACCTAGCACTTGATAAGTTTGAGCAAGCTATATTAGAAAAAGATTCTAGTATACTTGAGAATTATTTAGCAATTGAGCTTATTTCTAATGAAGCCCAATTTAATTCAAGTGAATATACGGAAAATTTACAAGAGCTGCTTGATGGTATTTTATCAGGTATAAGTAAATTTGAACTACAAGAGAGAACCATCAATATTAACGAAGCAATCACTGGTGCTATGGTTAATTCTATTGAGTATAGAGTACAACAAGTTAATGATACTCTTTATGATGGGCACTATTATGTGTGGAACTTTAACTTTGCTAAGTCTGATGATGGTAAATGGGTGATTAACTATTTGCATGAGAAAGTATTATCATAAAATCTCCCAAGCGGGAGATTTTTTCATTAAGGAGGGCTTCGGTGGAAAATCAATTGCTAGAGTTTATTGTCAGAGCAAAAACCTATGTTATTAGAAATAATCCTGTTATCGCAGCAGCGAAAGTTGGATCCAAAGAATATTATTATGAAGCAGGGGATTATAAATATTTATTATCAATGTTTGGTAATAAGCGAATGATTGGCCAAGAGATTGTTTGGTATAAACAAAGGCCAATATGGGGTATGAGCTATACTTCACGAAAACTAACAGATATTATACCCGAAGGGTTCGATGAGTTTTTGACAAGTGCATTACTAGGAGTTTCAGTAGAGAAGCCATTTAGAGGGTCAGAAATTTACGTTAGAGAAAAATTTAAATATATGTGTTATAGCGTTGGGTTTGCATCATATTTTGATGGTAAAGAGATGGTTTTGCATAGTAACAAGGTGATTTATGAACTAATCTTTAGTGGAGGATCTATTGAATAAGTAAATAGATATACACATCAGCTACATAATTTGATAAAATTGTTGTATGATTCAGAACGAGGAGTAATACAGAATGAGTGATAAAACCAAAAATAGTAACAAAACTGACTTTTTGTTTATTTTTATACCGATGCTGGTAGCATCTTTATTGCCTGAAATTATATCATATTTGATATTTAACCAAGTGCCAACAGCTATTGTTTTTGTTAAAATTGGATTGATTGGTTATTTCATGTCTACTAGTTTTGCTATGAAAGTTAAAAATTCAACAAGATTTTATTTAATATTAATTTTTATTAATGTAGCACAACTTATAAATGCAACAGTTGGAACTAGTGAGTTCTTTCTTTCATTGTTAGATGCTAGTACTTTCTCTGGAGTGTTTGGTGGCGCAATATTACTGAAGATGCTAGGAGCTTTACTAGTGTTTTTTATCCTTATATTTTCGTTTAATAGCCCATCCAAAGCTTTTATTGGTAGAGGTGATGATAAAAAGACAGTAGGAGACAGGGAAAGCGACAAATCTTTGACATGGAAGATGATATCAATCCCAGCAGGGATGGTCATGGGTTTAGTGATATCTGTGCTGATATTTGCTATTAATAATGCATCACCAGACTTTACTAACTTAGGATTTATAATATCTTCACTTCCTATAATTATTGTCTTAGCGATGTTAAACTCGTTGTCAGAAGGGCTTATGTATAGAAGTGCAATTATAGCAAGTTTGCATAATTCACTAACTAAGAAACAAGTTATTATTGTAGCAACAACAATTTTTGCACTGGCACAGTTTTTTGAACCCTTTGGTGGATTACTAGGCGTGTTAGTAAACATTGTAATAGGATATGTGTTATCACTAAGTGTATACGAAACAGGAGGTTTCAAGAATGCATGGATGATGCATTTTATAAAAGATTTTATTATATTTAGCTCATTATTGATGGTAACATTTATGTAGATAGAAAATGCCAGCACTGAAAGGTGCTGGCATTTTAATCTAACTAGTAACTTCTTTAGTTTCTTGTTTCCATATATAAATAGATACAATTGTACCTATAGAGAACATGGCAATTCTTACATAAATTGAACTGACAAATATAAAGGCAGATGTGGGAATTGAAATCCAAATTAATGCTATAGCTTTCCTCTTTGTTGCTAAGGGGATTCCTTCTCCAGAAGTAAAATCTTTGACATAAGGGCCAAGGATCTTATGGTTTAGCACAAAATTATAAAGTTTCTTAGAGCTTCTCATATAGCAATATAGAGACAAGAGCAGAAATGGTGTTGTAGGGAGCACAGGTAAGAATACTCCTAAAGAGCCAAGTGCTAAACTAATGCTTCCTACTATAAAAAAGAATATCTTCATTTTCTGCTCCTTTCTTGTATTATGACATCAATCTTTTTTCGCCTGTGATCCCTTGAATTGGCTTGATATTTTGTGTGACTTCCAGTACCCCTAAGAACTTGCCTTCATTATTTCTAACAGCAAAATAACGGATGTATACAAACTGATCTCCCATTTGAATCCAGAAATCTTCATTATCTTTTTTTCCACTTTCTAAGTCTTCTACTATTTGTTCAACAACATGTACACTTGCTGGCGGATGACAATTGCTAACTTCACGACCTATTATAGTTTTTGGCCTAGCAAAGATTCTTTCCTTTCCTTGAGAAAAATATCTCACTTTACCTTCAGCATCTACAAAAGTCATATCAAGTGGTAAAGTGTTAAGTAAAGAATTGATTTGCTCTGGTGTTAAAGCTCCTGCATCAAATTGGACCATTCCATCAACATTTTTGCTTATAGATTCTTTCGAAGTTTCTTTGGTTGCTGAATTCCATTGATTATCTGGAGTTATTAAAAAGTATCCAAACTCATCACTAGAATCTAAGACTTGTTGCCATTGGTCATCACTTAGTTCATCTAATACCATAGGAATTAATATAGAGTTTTCTTTATAAATCATTTCAGTTATTCCATGAACTGCATCCTTTGCAGTTTCATAAATCTCTTCTAAGCTTGCATTTGAATTAATAAGGTTAATTGTTGACTTAATGTTTGCTCTAATTTCATCATCGACTCCCCACATTACTTTAGGAGGAGCTGTTATACCAGCTGATTCCATGTATGGGAAGATTAAGTTTTCTTTTCTTGCATAATGCTTATCTATTCCTTTAAGCTTTATAAAAGCTTCTTTTAGTTGAGTTAACTTATCTTCATCTAAATCTTCTAATAGAGGATAGACATTTTCGCCTAAGAACTTTTGGGTAGCTTCATTTTCAAGTTTTAATGTATGGACAGGATGCCCTGGCATGTCTTCATCTTTCCTTACTTGATGGATCTCTTCAATAGTGCCTCTGAAAACAGCTGCATGTACATCACATAATTTTTGTATATGTTCAACAGGCATTCCATCCATTACAAGAGCAGTTTCCATTTGTGTTATCTCTGTTGCAGTTACATCAGAAAAATGATCTTCAAACTCAGCTTTTACTTTATCAAAGTCCTCGCCATCATGTAGTTTAAGAATTAGCTCTTTTAGTTTGTTTTGTCTTAATGTTTGGTTGTTAATAAACTCACTCATTTTTTTACCCTCTTTCTAATTAAATCTATTATGCAAAATGTTGTTCTCAAGGTGAATATGGTTAAAGATATCTTTTTCCATTTCTTCTAACTTATCATACAATCTTTTATACGTACTGCAGCCATCTTGGGGTACTGTATAGTTTTGAGTAATTTCGCGTAATTGTTTTAGGATTTCACCAGCAACATCATGCTCATCTTCTATTTCGATAATGACTTTATTGCTTTGGTCATTTTCTGACTTTAACATAGACGGATAAAGTGATACCTCTTCTTTAATTAGATGCTGTTCAAGTTCAGCTTTTAGTTGGTGGAAAAGTTTGTGAACTTCAAATAGTTCAGGGTGTGCTTCTCCATGAGCTCTTAAAACTGCATTAACCATTTCACTATTTCTTGGTAAATTAGCGTTTAGATAACTATGATGTACATTGACAATATAATCGATCAAGTTTTTTGTGTCCATTTCTAAAAAGTTAGTTTTAATACCCAGCTCTTCAGTCTCTAGTTTTACAGTTTCCAAAGTTCTTGCTATTTTATCATAGCTAAGCCCTGCTTCATTTACAGCTTCCTCTAAAGATCTATCGCCTCCGCAGCAAAAATCAATATTATATGCATTAAAAGTCTCTGTAGCCTTTGGTAAATGCGCAACAATTTCACCTAAAGTCATATCTTTTGTAATTTTTATCATTGTAATGCTCCTTTCGTAACGTTAAATAGATGTTATCAAAAGGAGAGTGGGTAAACTGTGATTTAAATCATATTTTAAGTGTTTAATTAATAATTTTGGAGTTTTTTCAAGTTTATTATTCTGATTTTCTTATTTCCGACTAACTCTAAGACACCGTCATCAGCAAGAGAGCTAAGCTTCCTACTAACTGTTTCTCTTGTAACTCCTATATAATTTGCAATACCCTCTCTACTAAGAGGGAGCTCAAAAAAGTCAGTTATATCTTGATTATGCCTGTTTGCATAATTAGTAGCAAATTCTATTATTACAGAGCTTATTCTAGCTTCAATACCCTTATTACTCATTAATTCAATCATGTTCTCAAGTTTGTCAATTCTTTCGACTAAAACATCAAAAATCTTACCTCGAATATTAGGCTTGTCTGCAATCAAGTTCTTAAAGTCTTTTTGAGATATCATACATATTTTAACATCTTCAAGGGCCTCTACGTTAAAGTTAATTCTTTGTTCTTTAACTAGTCCTTTTTCTCCAAAAAAATCTCCTTCATAAAAAACATAAAGAATTTGTTCTTTTCCATCTTCAGAGATACTATAGGCTTTTGCTTTACCAGTGTTAAAAATATATAAACCTTGTATTATACTATCATCAAGGACAATAATTTCTCCCTTTTTGTATTGCTTTGTTCTGATTAGGGATATTATAGGTAATAACTCTTCTTCATTTAAATGTGAAAATAGGGGTACTTTCCTAGCACAAACATTGTTGTGACAATTGAAACAAGCAAAGTCCATTATTAAGTCCTCCTAAGATAATTCTAATCTAATTTTAACACACTGCAGTAGAGTTTTTGATATCTTTTTAGTATATTTATAAGTAGAAGTAGGTGGATAAGTTGAAAAAGATTGTAGTGATACTAGTTATATTACTTTTGATAGGTTATGGATGTAATGACACAGGAATATCAAGGGTAAGCTTTTACGAGTTTGGACAAGAGATAGAAAGCAATGTATTAGACCCTGAAGAATATTATGAAGAATTTCTAGCCGTAGTTGAGACAATAGATATGCATTACGCACTAATGGAAAGGAAAAATTTAACAAAAAAAGATATCAAAGCTACTTTTGACGAAAGAGCAGAGTTAGTATCTAATAGATTTGAGTATCTTGAGCTGATGACAGAATTATTTGCTAAACTGAACAATGGTCATGCAAGAGTATTTGAATATAGAAGTTGCGCTTTAGTTGAAGCCTCTATTTTGGATAGTAGAGTCTTTATATCAAATATAGGAAGCGATAAAGAATTAAGAGCTCTAAATTTGGAGGTTGGGGATGAAATTATAGAGATTGATGGAATGCCTATCAGCCAATGGCTTAATGAGAAGTCAAAGTACTTTGGGGGTGCTAATTCAAAACAAAAAAGAGATCTAGAGCTGCATGTTTTCATGAAATATCCTTTTGAGGGTGAAACTAGACAGTATACAATAAGAGATAAAAAGGGAGATGTGTATGAAATAGAAATCGAGTTTCCCTATAACTTTTCACACTTCCTTGGTGAATTTACTACTCCTTTAGAGTCAAGAGTAATTCAAACAACAAAAGGCATTGGATATATAGCAATTAATGAGATGACAGATACGGCATATGACCTATTTGTAAAGGAATTACAGCACTTATCCTATATAGATACCTTAATACTTGACTTAAGAGAAAATGGCGGAGGTAGTTCTCTTATAGGAGATAAACTTTTTACTCATTTGATAGATGAAAATACGCATAACTGGTCAACGCTTGCAAATAACAGTGAGCCAAATGAGCCAAATAGTCTAAGGTTCACAGGAGAATTGATTGTTTTGACATCTCATAAAACATTTAGTGCAGCTGAAAGTTTTGCTTTTGATCTAATGAGCTTAAGTAACACATTTTTTATCGGAGATATAACAGGAGGCTGTAGTGGGGGAGGTCCTCGTAGTTTTGTTACAGATAGTGGTTTAGGCTTTTCTTTCCCAACAAGAGGAGTGGATTACTCAGTCACTGGAGATGAAATGGAGGGTTATGGATTGGTTCCAGACTTGATTCTAAAACAAACTCATGAGGATCTTAAAGAAGGCAGAGATACAATACTTGATTATGCAGTAAGATATGCTAGTGATAATAACTAGCATATTTTTCATAAATAAACTAAAAAAGATAATATTATAGGACTCTTTATAGAAAGTAGCTTCTGATATTGGTATAATCAGGATAATATGAGAAAAGCCGAGAGGAGAATTTTGATGATAAAGTTTGGAACAGATGGTTGGCGCGGAATCATGGCTGAAGATTTTACGTTTGGTAATGTTAGAAAAGTAACACAAGCAATTGCTAACTATCTAAAATTGAACAAAAGAAAAGAGGGGAAAATTAAAGTCATAATTGGCTATGACAATAGATTCTTATCTGATGAGTTTGCAAAAAGTGCAGCTCAAATTTTAGTCAACAATGATATTATCGCATTAGTAGTAAATAATGCAACTCCAACACCAGTCATCGCATATGCGGTAAAAGATTTGGCTGCTGATGGCGCAATAATGATTACAGCAAGTCATAATCCACCACTTTACAATGGTATTAAGTTTATTCCTTATTATGCTGGACCAGCCCTTCCAGACGTAACGGATGAAATAATGAATCAATTATCTCGCATTGACAAAGGAGATCCAAAAATCAGTGATGAGAGAACTGGAGAAATCATTTATTTTGACCCAAAACCTTCGTATTTGAGCCATTTAGAAGACGTAGTTAACACCAGTTTACTTAAAGAGACAAAGCTGAAAATAGTTGTTAATCCAATGTATGGGGCTGGAGTAGGATATTTAGATGAAATTTTGTCTTCTTATGGCATTGAAGTTTGCGCGATTAATAATCATAGAGATGTGCTGTTTGGTAATGCAATGCCAGAGCCAAGAGAAGGACATCTGGACGATTTAATAGATAAAATGACAGAAGTAGGTGCTGATTTAGGATTAGCACTTGATGGGGATGCTGACAGATTAGCAGTAGTAGATAGAGAGGGATATTTTATCAGTCCTAATCAGATTATTTACTTACTTATGAAATATATGATAGAAGAAAAAGGTTATGATGGAACAGTGGCTAGAACAGTAGCTACAACTCACATGATTGATAGAATAGCTAGCAGGTATGGAATTAAAGTTAAAGAAACTCCTGTTGGATTTAAATACATTGGAGAATCAATGATGATAGATGATGCATTTCTTGGTGGGGAAGAAAGTGGTGGTTTAAGTGTGTCTGGTCATGTGCCTGAAAAAGATGGCATATTAGCCGCTTTACTAGTGATAGAAATGATGACAGCATATATGCAAAGCCCTACTGAGATGTTAATAAATATACAAAATGAATATGGCCCAGTATTTTCTAATAGACTAGATATGAAATGCGATGATTCAGAGAAAGAAAACATTATAAAAATGTTAGATGAATTTGATTTTAAAGAAATAGCAGGCAGGAAAATAGTAAGCAGAAAGCGAATTGATGGACTGAAATTAATTCTTGAACGTGGTGCTTGGGTCTTAATAAGATCATCAGGAACAGAATCAGTTTTTAGAATATATGCAGAAGCTGATAATAAGGAAAGTGTAGTAAATATACAAAAAGATATTTGTGATAAGTTAAAATTAAACTATGAAGGGATATAGGTGTAAGCACCTATAAGTGGTGAAAAATGAAGCTAGATATTAAGAAAACATTTATCTTAGGACTTGGTTTTTTCGCAGTTAGCTTAGTGTGGCCTTTATACAATGTTTATGTGCCAATATTTTTAAGAGATTTCCTAGACAGTCAATTCCTTATAAATGCAATAATGACATTAGACAATATTTTAGCAGTTAGCTTAATTCCTGTTATTGCATCAATGAGTGATAGAACAAACACACGTTTTGGAAGAAGAATGCCATATTTGATGATAGGTATACCCATATCAGCTTTAGCGTTCATTTTTCTACCAAATTATACTAGTTTTCTTAGTTTCATAGTAATTATTACTGTATTAAACTTTGCTATGGCAATATATAGAGCTCCAACAGTAGCACTTATGCCAGACATAACACCACCTAAGCTTAGAAGCCAAGCAAATGGAATAATTAATTTCATGGGTGGATTAGCTTCAGTAGTTGTTCTGATAGGAGGTTCATTTCTATATAGAGCTAATAAAAACTATCCATTTGTTATGACTGCAATCTTATTGTTTTTTGCATTGGGAATGTTGCTAAAGTTTATAAAAGAGCCAAAAGTTGGTGTGAAATCAGAAGAGGATAGAATTAGTATAATACAATCAATTAAGGACATAATTAATGATACGGATAGATCTTCTCTGTATATATTAATAGCAATATTCTTTTGGTTTGTAGGATACCAAGGGGTAGAGGCAACATTTAGTAACTATGTTGTTCATTTCATTGGACTTAGCGAAGCGGATGCATCTTTGTTACTGGGTTTTTTTGCTTTAGCATTTTTAATATCAGCAATTCCAGCAGGATTTATTGGAACAAAATTTGGGAAACGGAAAACAATTCTAGTTGGAATTGCTGGAGATACAGTAATCTTTTTGATACTTGCAACAATTGGCACTATATTCCCGTTTAATGCAGTATTGATGGGTATATTAATGATGGTAGGTGGAATATTTTGGGCACTTATTAATATTAATTCATATCCATATATTGTAGAAAGAACGACAGAGGGAAAAATTGGAACATATACAGGGCTCTATTATTTTTCATCTTCACTTGCTGCTATAACAGGGCCATTAATCGTTGGGGCATTTGTTGATATTATTAGCTTTAAGTCTATGTTTGTTGTTACTGCATTATCATATTTGGCTGCTTTTATATGCATTAAAAGAACAAGAGAACATAAAATACAAGCATAAGTTTTAAAAGAGAGTATTATCTATTAGATATTTCGTTAGAATATTCATCTGAATATCTAAATCTCTCTTTACTATGCAAAACAGAGGTATATAAATGAAAGAACATAAAGTATTACAAAGCCAATTTATAATTAAGCTAGGTAATGTGTTATGAGTGTGATAAATGCGAAGAGAGATCAACTGCTTTCAAAAGTATCTTTTGCTTTCTTATTTGCTTACATTTTGTCTTTCTTATTCGAAGGGCAGGTAATGTACAGTTTATTGGAATCATTTGATTCATATGATGCTAACTTTATATTAATACCAATACTATTTCACATGTTAGGATTATTTCTACCTGCTTTTATGATTAAGAATAAGCTAGTAGCTAAAAATGTTATGATATTTTCGATGCTGTTTGCTATTGTAGCTACTATACCATTTCTATTTGTGCAATCTAGCCTATGGTATATATACTTACCAATAGCAGGATTTTCAGTCGGCGCTTCTGTTTCTGCTTGGGGCTACTTTCTTAAGATTTATACCCAAAAAAACGAAAGAGTCAAGACATGTGCAGATGTTCTAATTTTATCAAATATTATAATGATTATTATAAACTTGATTGCAATACATGTTTCGCCAGTAGTCGGACTATTGCTATCAATGATGTGTTTAATAATTAGTATAGTTGCTACATACCTTTTGCCACTAAATAGTAATCAAGAGCCCGAGATGTTTGAAGCAAGCCATGAAGGCACACTAACTAAGACTATAATCACACTATTTGTCTTTATCTCAGTATTAACTATAAATGCAGGGTTGATGTATCAAGTTATTGGGCCAGCTTTTGATCATTTGATAAGCTTGGTTAGCTGGTATTGGGCTGTTCCATATATAATTGCACTATTATTTATGAGAAACTATCCACTCAAGAATGGTCGATCAGTATTCCTTTATATTGGAATAATAATGATGCTATCAGCATTCATTGCCTTTATGATTTTAGGTAGGACCAGTTTAGATTACATTATCGTAGATACTTTGCTGTTATTTGCACTTGGTATTTTTGATTTGTTTTGGTGGAGTATTATTGGAGAAATGTTAAGTTATACAGGTAACCCCGCAAAGATATTTGGGTTAGGATTAACAGCAAATGTACTAGGAGTTCTAGTGGGAGATATACTAGGAGTAAGTATATTATCTATAGGATTACAAAGAGCAGAGACGGTAGTCATTGCTCTTTCAGTAATAGTAATAACACTGATGTTGCTTCCTAGGTTGAACAGACAATTGAAAGTTCTATTGCAAAGCCATGCTTACTTAAACGAGTTCGAAAATATGTCTGAGAAACAACAGAATGTAGTAATTAGTCAAGTAGAACCTATTGAAAAATTAACTGCTAGAGAAGAAGAAGTTTTGCAACTGATTCTAGCTGGCAAATCAAATAAAGAGTTAGCTGAAAAGTTATTTATAAGTGAAAGTACAGTTAAAACACATACCCACAATATATACTCAAAATATGATGTTAGAGGAAGGGCAGAGTTAATAAGCCTGATTTTGAGTAGCTAATCATGAAGAAATTAAGCCTCTCATACGAAAGTATGAGAGGTTTTTTAATTAGTTTTTAATATTCATTCCTTAGTCTGATGTATTACTTCTGTTAAACAAATAGAATTTATAGTAATTAATAGCATGCTTGGAGGTGTTATTTTGCAAGGATTTAAGCGAAAAAGAGATTTGGCATTAGTGGCATTTTTAATATTTGTCTTAATAAGTATATTCTACATTAAAGCAGATAACTTAGCGTTAATGATAATTTTATCACTGATATCTATAGCTATTTTATTAATCTTAATTAATCTCAATAAGAAATATTATTATGCAAAGCTTATCTATGAAAACCAAATATTTTCAGTGTCAAAACAAAACTCGATAAGCGCTAGTAAGAATGAAAATCAAGCAATAGTTTCTGGTTTTGGCATCTTATATAAAAACAATGTATATAAGTGGAATACTGATGGTATAAAGGGTGCTCGCTTGATAAGAATTCATATCGGATTAGAAACTGTAAAGTTCACTTTTGGTACAAATGGAAAGAGTTTTATTATAGAACTCCTACATGAGATAGAAAATAAGGACCAAATGGGTAAAATAGTAGATAAACTGTGGTTTGAAACAGGAATAAGAGCAAAACAAGAAACTATATAAAGGATGATGAAAAATGAGTAAGTTTTGTAAAAATTGTGGAAATGAGCTAAAGGAAAAATCTAAATTTTGCAATACTTGTGGTGAATTTGTAAATCAACAGCAAACTATTAAAACCACTTATGAGATTGAAGAAGTTAGTTTTTCAAGCACACATTCAATAGGTGAAAGAAAAAAAGAAAAGTATCTATTAGCATACTTAAAACAAGCTATCAGTAAAGTTAAAAATCCAAAGCAGATGATTCCAACAATAGTTTTGGGATTACTGTGGTTGGTATTATCACTTTTAATGTCTCTAGGATTTGATTACCTGCCAGTTAGAATACTAAGCTTTATTACATTCGCCCAAGGAGGAATGTTTGGAGGGGTCTTTGGAGCAGCTGGGGGTATTATCGGTAAAGTCGTTGTAGCTTCATTCCTAAATGCTACTCTAATTCCTCTTTTCCAAAGAAAGAAGCCTTTTAGCGGTGGGTTAAAGAACTTTTTTAATTCTATTATTGGGAAAGGATCTGCTCATGTGTCAAATCTATTGGCTGGGATAAGTCTTTCTCTCTTTCTATACTCATTTATGAATATTACTCAGTCCATGCAAAACAGCATGATTGGACTTATTTCTCTGATTATGCTAGTGCAAAGTCTAGGTAAAAATAAAGGTTTAGTATGGAATCTATTATTCTCAGTTTTAAGTAAAATCACTAAAGGTAAAACACCCACTCATATGGCGGTGAATAGATTTATCAGTGGTATGGTAATAGGATTTGGTTTAGGGGTTGCTTTTTCTGGTATTAGATTGTCTCTGTCAGTATGGATAGGGTTTGTATTCATCGTCTTAACTATAGTGACTATACTAACATCTAAAAAGCTAAATAAGGAGGTTGCTGTAGCATGAAAAAAACAAAGGTTGCAAATAACCTTATACTTTGTTTGATTTTAATATCAAGTTTTATAGTTACACCAATTATTGCTTATGGAGAAGAAGCAACCAAAATGCCGGATCAAGCCATCATTTTTATGGCCCCAATGTCCCCTGAAGGCAATTATGGGGAAGTGAATATTAGTAGTGATGATAGTGGCGAATTTTCTTTCGTTATACCCGAAATAAGTTGGTTTGATAGCTATGGGAATAAACATACGATTAGTTCTTTTAGTATTGAGGGTAATGTGTATATTACTAAGGAGGAAGAAAGGTTTTATTTCAGTGATGATGAATATTTGACTGTTTATAAAGACAGAGTAATGGGAAACGTTTCAGTAATTGAACAAAGTGTATTTATAAGAAAAGATCATGCTGCAGCACCAGATGAAGAGTATCAGTATGAAACATATGAGTTTGCTACTCAACCAGGTGTAATAACAGTTTCAGAGGGTAATAATGATGCAATGTTAACTTTTAGGTTTCAGTCTATAGTAAATTATACCCATGAAACGAATTATGTCTTGGCGGAAGATTTTTATGGAGAGAATGTTTATAGCGATAAGTTGATGTTTCATTTAAAGGCTAATAACTTCTCTTTTACAGGTTTAGGAACAAATAATCAACCAAATACTTTTGGAAGCAATGATGAAGATAGCAGTTTAGCAGATCCATTAACTACACTGACAATTAGTATAATAGCAATATTAATTTCTATATTTCTTAGTAGCTCTGGAAGCTATACCGCACCCGTAGCTAGTGGTCCTTCTATACAAAGGTCTAGCTTTGGAAAGTGGATAAAAATTGACTCTGATGGGGATTTGGAAGCTAAAGACCCGATCACTGGTAACACTAGAGTGTTTGTAGATGAGGGCGATGGTACATATAAGGACCCTATTAGTGGGACTAGTTATACATTGGAAGAGATAAATGATCAAATGGAATATAGAAGTAGGAATGAACAAACGATAAGTAAAGATGAAAATCAATTTCGTCAAAATGTTGCAAAAGATAGAGAAGCAAATAAGGAAAGATCAAGCTATGGAAAAGATGTTGAAAAAGAATCAAGAGAAAGGAAAGAACAGACAGAAAGAGATTTAAGAAAGTTGAGAGTAACAACAAATTTAGGAATCAAAGATGATGCATCACGAGAGCATATACAAAGTGCTTATGAGCATGAAAGAGATAGTGAACTAGCTAATGAAGATTTTGAGAGAATTAAAGAGCTAGATAAGACAATAGATACATTAGAAACATACGAGACTGCTGCTGACACTATACTAACAATTGGTGAAGCAGCTCCTGGTGTGGATGTTGTATCTGCATCATATAAGGGTGTCAAAAACTTCGGGAAGACATTGGCTGAAAAAGGATTAAGCACAGGAACAGTAATTGAAGGCGCAATTAAAGGTGGAACTGAAGCTGCAAGTACAATGATGAAACAAGGTATGACTAAGGTTGGAACTACAATCGGAGGTAATATGGCTGGTAAAATATCAGAAGCATATAATGATGGAACTAGTTTATCAGATGCCGCTACCGAAGGATTTGTTAAAGGTACTGTAGACTCAGCTATAGGATCAATAAGTGACAAGGCAAGTAGTCTTTCTTCAGATACTAAAGCAGGTGCTGCTGTAAAGATTGCTGAAATAGCTTTCACAAAAAACATCAGTGACCCAGCTATAGAAAAACTATTTAATAAGACAAAAAATGATTAACAAGTACAAAATTAACTGGTTTATATATTTTTTAGTTATTGTCATATTAGTATTTGGGATAACTCATAGTATTGCTATATTTTCTCTTTCATTATTTGGCGATACTACTTTAGGTATCTTAGATAGCTATAGTAATAGGAGGGAAGGAGACTTAAATGGTCCTAATCAATCAAGAACGATATTTAAAACGTATCATTTTTACGTAAACGGAAATGAGTACAATGGGAAAGCTCAGTATACAAGTGATGAACTTTGGGGTGATCTAAAAGATGGTGAAATTAGGAAAGAACTGATAAGTTATATTAGTTTCTATCCACGAATAAACAAACCAACAAGTCTAGTCGAGCTTAGTTCTCTTGGGGTAGTAGGGGTGTCTTATTATTCGGGAAAAATTTTAATATCAATATTATTAATTCTCTTGGTTAATGGTAGTTTGAAAAAGAAAAAATCTGAAAAGGTGGGGATTCCAATCAAATATTGCACAAGCTGTGGGGCTCAAACTGAAAATGATGCATTGTACTGTACATCATGTGGGCAGCAAACTAGAAAAGCAAACACAATAGAACAAAATAGTTTTGAAAGGTTTAGTGATAGTGGATTAGTTGGTTTCTCTGACAAGTATAACAATCCAGAAATAATTGAGGCAGCTAATAAAAAAAGAAAAGAATCAAAAGGGTGTATGGGAATGTCTGTAGTTGTCCCAATACTTATATTTTTGTTATTTGGTTTCTTTATAGATGAGGTTCCAATGGTAGATGCTATTGTAATTGGAACATTAATATCTTTAGCTATGCTTGTTATTAATATAGTTGGAATAGCACGAGCTAAGAAGCCTATGTGGGAAGGAGTCGTTGTCAACAAAAAAAATAGTATTAAAACTAGAACTAATAAACGTGATAGCACTGATGAAAAAAGATATCAAGAATTTGAAATAGAGATAAGAACAGATAGTGGAAAAATGAAAAGAATTGTGGAAAGAGATAATGTTAATGACATGTACTTATATCTAAATATTGGTGACAGGGTTAGGTATCATCCTCAATTTGGTACGTATGAAAAGTACGATAAATCAAAAGATAAAATAATATACTGCAATGTATGTTCAGTTATGAACAAGATTAAAAAAGATAGGTGTTCAAATTGTAATAATTTATTATTTAAATAGACTATGGAGAAAAACATGAAAAAATATAACTCATTATTTGACGCGGCAAACTATGCTAAATCTATAACACATAGATGGAGATTCTTTTATTCAACTGAAATGTATGATATATATACTTTGCCAGAAATAGCTAAAATACATGATAGCGAAACAGGTGTTTTTGAAGACTGTTTTTACATTGTTTTAGATAGTGGAGCAATTGGTTTTACTGATGACTTTGGAGAGAACGTTGATTGGTTGTTTTTACCTTATGATAAGCTAGATGAACACTTGCCAGAATCAGTTTCTTTAAATGATCCACTTATGTTTTGTAAGTATTGTGGGAAGCAGATTAGTCGTAACTCAAATTTTTGTAAATACTGTGGAAAGCGATTATAATCAAAAAGAAACAACAAAGTATTATGACCTTGTTGTTTCTTTTCCAAAATTATCTTCTCTATATCTCATTAACCTATTAAATTTATCTCTTAGTGAAATCATCCATTCTGGCTCATTATCCCAAGATTCATAAGATGACTCAAGTACTCTTGCATAAGAGTACAAAGCTGCGAATCTCTTACACTGATGAATATGCTTAAGATCATTTAAATCAAAGTCTGTCTTACACATATAACCCTCAATAAACGTATCCATTATAAGATCTTTTTCAATGTTAGAGTTTTCATAAAGACTTTCCACCCCCTGTGTCAGACTAGTTGTCGTGTAGATGATATAATAATACAAAGGAGGAAATCTACATGGCAAACAGAACCTCATATACTAATGAAGAAAAACAACAAATACTAGAAAGACTACAAGCACCAG
>Ga0334893_1000709_pt1 | contig 40020 bp, 41 predicted proteins | sample GraSluR3_MG_5_FD_207218 | JGI IMG/M metagenome (GOLD analysis project Ga0334893, IMG submission 207218) | Sludge microbial communities from methane-producing bioreactor in Wageningen University, Netherlands - Granular Sludge_09_05-R3 | ecosystem: Engineered > Bioreactor > Anaerobic >...
CTCCATTCCCTTATATTATAACATAATACCTAATAATACTCAATCAAAACTTTATAAAAAACGAAAAAAAATAAGCCCTGTCAAGGCTTTCAGAACTTTCTTATTGATGAAACTGTCAAACTCCCGATTATAGCCGGACAGTTTATTATCGTTGGAGATTGTGGCGGGGACTATGCCAGTCTTGATAAATACGAGGTTGCCGCCATGATTGGCCGCTTTTCGACACAGGAAGATATTTCACCGGAAGAAACAGAGGATAGTTGTCAAATTACAGTTGTCGATTGATAGCGAATTAAAAAGACCGCCCTCAAAAAAGGGCGGTTTCTTTTTATTGACAGCGGTATAATTTTGGTATAAAATTAGTTTAAGTTTAGTTTGAAAAGTCTAAAATCGGGAGGATTTTATATATGGGAAATAATTATATGCAATATCCGGTAACTGTTAAAGCTCTGGCCGGTGAAATAAAAACGGCCTGTAACGATTATGCCGCCCGACAAATCACCAATGAGCAGATCAGAGAAATTATATGGTGGTATGCTACGAAGCAGCCGAACTTGCTTTTCAGTGCCGATAAACTAAATCCCACCGTTGCGGCTATAATTGGCAAAAAGCGTGTGCGCCTTGTCAATGAATTGTTAGACGGTTTTCAGCACACGTTAGGGGGGCTGAAAAATGGCAGATAATCGCCTAGATTGCAGTTTTAGCGATCAGCTACGCATTGAGGGAGTAAATTTCAAGGGATTTGGAATAATACCAAAATACGTTATGCTTGATCCTGATTTATCTATTGAAGCAAAAACGATTTACGCTTATTTTTGCAGCTATGCCGGTAATGGCAATACGACCTTTCCCAGCCGAGATAAAATCCTTGTTGATTTACCTATGAGCAAGGACGCTTATTATAAACACTTCCGGCAGCTTACGGATCAGGGCTATATAACAGTGCAGCAAGATAAAGGGGATCGTTCATCTTTTGCAAACAATGTTTATACCCTTGTTTCAAACCCGAAAAAGTTTGAAGATAAGCCAGAGGACACAAAACACGCTCTGGCGTATAGCCGTATTAGATTTTCTGGCCTGAAAGCGGCGGGATTTGGTATGATCCCAAAAGCCGTTATGCTTGATCCTCGTCTTACCGTAAAAGCAAAAGGTATTTACGCTTATTTTTGCAGCTTCACCGGATCGGGCAACAATGCCTTTCCGAAGAAAGAAAAAATATTATACCATTTAGGGATCACTCATAACACATACCAGAAGTTTTACAAGCTACTTACTGACCTTAACTATATTACCGCCGTACAGCGGCATATAGACGGCAGATTGAGCGTAAATGATTATTACTTGAATGATACCCCTGATGAAGCAAACGCCACGCCAAAGGCCGTTATAAGCCTTTCTACGCAGGATACCAAAATTCAGGACACGGCAAAATTCACCGTAGAAAATCAGGATACCAAAATTCAGGACACGGCCAGCGGTGATCCTAAATTACAGGATACCAAATTACAGGACACGGCAAAACAGGACACCGAAATACAGGACACCAGAAAACAGGACACCGAGAAACAGGACGCAAATATAACCAGAGGTATTATAAACAATCCTGCTATAAACAATTCTGAATATAATCACTCTCTCTATCAACAACCGGCGAAGCCGGAATTATCAGAGCGAGAGAGCGAGGAAGAAATAGAATTTGAAGTAGAGGAAGAACTTTTAGGCAAAAAACAGTTGCCTTACTGGTACAAGCAGGACGAACGCCGAATGACAGCAGCGATCCGGCTTATGACAGATTGGAATACTTTCAAAACCGGCTATCGTGATGATCTTGAACAGCGAGTTTACCTTTTATTCGTGGAAGCTCTCATAGAAATGTGCCTAGCCGACAAAATGACCCTAAAAGGTGCGTATGTTTCCTATGCGAAAGTTATTGACAAGCTGAACGAGCTTGCAAAATTCACCAGTACATATGTTGACCTTTCGGAGTTTTCAGACGTTGCTATGAATAATTTTAAGCAAGCAGCGGTTGACAAGGATATTAAAAACCCTATGCAGTATATGAAATCCTGCATTTGGGACGCAATGCAAACCGGCTCTATTGGTATGTACGCAGATTTGCGGCGCATGGGATATTAAAAAAGGAGAACCGCCCCAAAGGGCGGCTTTTCTTTTTTAGTACTAAAAATGCTTGACACTATAAATTTAAAGTGGTAAACTAATTATAGTACCACCGTACCAAAGTACTTAAAATGCAGATCAAGGGGGGAGAGAATGGCCGAGTTTTGTTTGAAGTGCTTTAATAAATTGAACGATACGAATTATCAGGAAAAGGACGTTGTTCTTGAAGATGATTTATGCGAGGGCTGCGCCGAGATCAAGCCGTGTATAGTAACTTTCAAAAGCCGGTTAGGAAAGCAAAGAAAAGGGCTGGCTCTCTTTCTGATTATGGCGGCAGGAATTGTAATTGCAATTAAAGTACTTTGCCACTAAACCACTAAAAAGGCTTAATGATAAAGCGAACGGTTAAATTGAGATCCATTTTGAACAAAAAAATGCTGAAATAAAGCAAGGAGGAAAAAGCATGAAAGTTATTGCAATAGCAAACCAAAAAGGCGGGATCGGTAAAACGACAACGACGGCTGCGCTTGCCGCTGGTCTGAAACAAAGAGGGTTTAAGGTGCTGGCCGTGGACGTTGACCCACAGGGCAACCTTTCCACCAGCTCAAATGCAAATAATGTTGAGCTGCCGACTGTCTATGAATTATTGAAAGGGGAAGTCACCGCAGAAGAAACCATTCAGAAACTTGATGTGTACGACATTATACCGGCAAATGTCATGCTGGCCGGTGCGGAGCAGGAGCTTTCCCAGCTAGGCAAAGAGCAGAGATTAAAGGAAATGTTACAGCCGATCATGGGGCTTTATGATTATATAGTCATTGACACGCCGCCAGCTTTAGGAGTATTGACAATCAATGCTTTTACTGTCGCTGATGAAATTATCATTCCTACGACGGCGGGTATTTTTGCGGCCACCGGCATAAAGCAGCTTCACGACACGATCTTAAAAGTAAGAAGATATTGCAATGATAAAGTGAAAATTGCCGGTATTCTTCTTACAAGGTTTGATCCGAGAACAAACAACAATCAAGATATGAAAGAAGTTACGGAGCAGCTAGGGGAATACATCAACGCAAAATTATTTAACACATATATTCGTGCTTCTATTGTGATTGAGGAAGCACAGACAAGAAAGGTTGACGTATTCAGCTACAAAGAAAATTCAGCCGTGGCACAAGACTATTCAGCATTTGTAGATGAATACTTGAAAGGGGATCGTTCATAATGGCAGAGAAAAAAAACAGGGTAAATACAGATGAATTATTTACTGGATTGATTGGAAGAAAAGAGGAAGTACAGGAAAGTGCTGCAACGAAAACAGCAGCACCGGCACCGGCAACGGCTCCGGCTCTGGTAGTAGCTCCGGTACAAAATTCAAAGGTTGGGAGAAAGGCCGGAGAGGTGAAAAAGCAAGTTTCAATATATCTTTCCCCTGAAATGGATAAAGAATTGAGTGTTCAGGGAGCAATGAAAGAAAAGGAAGCTGATAAATCGGCAATAGCACGAACCGGCATTGAAATTGCACTTGCCCTTTCGGTACAAACTTATTTAGAGCTTAAAGGAAAGGCCGAAGCTGCCGGAAAGAGCATAGGGGATATTGTTCAAGAAGTTTTGGCAAAGGGAGTGTAGCTTTACAGAAAGGGGCTTTCTAATGAAACGAATAGGCACTTATCAGGAGTATAAAATTTATGAGGTAAGCGAAGAAGATAGAGAAGTTACCGGAGCAACCGGAAGTAGGTATATTAGAAATAGCGTTGTGGTGTTTCGGCCAGATGAAGTTAATCCGATATTGGGGAATGAATGGCGGTGCGCTTCATCAGAGGAAGAAGCAAAGGTCTTTATAGAGGCTGATACACCAAAGGTATCATTGCAGGAACAGCTAAAGAGAGCAGAAGCCCGAAGCAGAGAACAGGAAGCCAGCGAAACCCGCAAGCGTGAAAATGATCTTGAAACAGAAAGACGCAGGAGAGAGCGGCAACAAGAGGACTACGAACGGTACAGGGGGCAATGAGCCATGTTTAATAAAAAGTGTACTGATAGAATGAATGAAATTATTTTATCAGAAGAAAGCGAAAAAGAAAGGGCGTTTGAACTTTTTACCTTAATGAATGAAACCAACAAAACATTTCTTCATAAAAGGTGGGCTGAAAAGGTTCTTCACAAAAGGACAATGCAGTTTTTGAAAGATAATGGGCTTTCGTTTGGTGAGCTATTAAATATTGCCCTATCTGATCCAGAGAAATACGAACGTGCATTATAAGATGATTTCTGTTTTCAAAAGCCGCCCAAAAGGGCGGTTTTTTTCTATACAAAGGTATTCTTGATATTTCCGCAGAGGTAGTATATACTATACGGAGAGAGCGTAGCGAAGAATAACAAGCAAAGGAAGTGTTTACACACTTCCGACATATCAACAAAACCGCCTTTGCGGTTTCTTATGATATTGCTTGTTGGTGCGTTGCCCCAAACCCCACCGGCTGCGCCGGAGAAATGAAAATCAATCCGCAAGATATACGGATTGATTGTAAAGGAGATTGACGAAAGGACGGTATATATAAAATGGCGAAAAGGAAAAGAGCCGTGCCGCTTCATGTTCTTGTTTCAGAAGAAGAAGCTGCATTGATAAAAGAAAAAATGCTCCAAGCTGGAACAACAAATTTTTCTTTGTATGCTCGAAAAATGCTTGTTGACGGATATATTATAAAGCGTGATTTTCAGGAATTAAAACTGCTGACAAAAGAACTTTCTAACCTTGCAAGGAACATCAATCAAATTGCTTTAAGAGCGAACGAAACCAGAAATATTTATGAGCAGGATATAAAAGATTTACAGGCATATTATTATAATGTCAAACGTGCGGTTACTGAACGTCTTGTTAAAATGATTGAGGAATAAGCATATGGCGTATACAAGAATACATGGGATCAAAACAACCTTGAACAAGGCACTTGATTACATAGAAAATCCAGAAAAAACAGAGGAGCAATTACTTGTATCAGGTTATAATGTTGATCCGCTTTCAGCTTCTATTGAATACAGAATGACCGCAGCATTGGCAAGGGAAATAAAAGGGGATTATACTAAGTCTGGTGGTGCGGATAACTTAGCATATCACATGATACAGAGCTTTGCACCTTATGATAAAATAACCGCAGAGCAAGCCCACGAATTAGGGAAAAAATGGGCTGATGAAATATTGCAAGGCAAATACGAATATGTTATTTCTACCCATGTAGATAAAGGCCATATTCATAATCATATTATTTTTAATGCAACATCATTTTATGATTATTCTAAGTATGACAATTATAAAGTGGCGGCTCATTTGCGGGAAGTAAGCGACCGGCTTTGTGCTGAACAAGGGCTTTATGTCATAGAAAAGCCTAACCTAAAAAAGAAAAGCCCGACACATTACGAATGGGAGCAGCGCAAGGCTGGCACTTCATGGAAAGCACAAATCCAGAGTATTATTGATAAGGCCATTTCTGAAACAAATGATTATGAGAGCTTCAAAGCTGCACTTGAAAAAGCAAATGTAGAAGTAAAAGAGGGTAAGCGCATTTCTTTCAAAATAACCGGCACAGGGCAGGAAAGATTTTGCCGAGGGGATCGAATAGGCGAGGACTATTCCAGAGAACGGATTATAGAAAGATTGGCAGAGCCTAAGAAGAAACACCGTGAAAAAGTAATGCCGCCGAAAGCAGCGGAGCAGGGAGCAGCCGCAGCACCGGCAGCAACAACACCGAGAGAAAGACAGCCGGTATTTTCTTCTTATGACCGAAAAATTGAGTGGCAAGCCCAGCGTACAAAACTTGCGGCAACAAAAGAATTGGCCGCTGCGCTCCTTACCATAAGGCAAGAGGATATTCAGCAAGAGAGCGATTTTGATATAAGGGTAAATTCGCTTTTAGAAAAATCAAGCGGTGTACGTTCTACAATGGCCGAGCTTTCGGGGAAAAATCAGCAATACAAGGACGCTGCAAAATACTTGCTGGCCTTTAGGGAATATTTGCCTATCAAGCAGGAAGCGGAAAGACAATCCCCATTTACCAAGAAACGGTTTTTGTCCAGATATGAAAGTGAGCTGTCGGCGTTCGATCATGCTGCCGCCCAGCTTGAAAAATTAGGGGTGAATACTAATGTTGATCCTGACAAGGTAATAACGCTGGTTAAGGATCAGGACGGCAAAATATCCGGCCTTACTTCGGCCTTGCAAGAAGTTACTGACCGGATCAGCAGCATAAGGAAAGCCCATGAGCTGGTAGAAAGCATAAAGCAAGAGCCGAAAAGGGAACAGGACAAGAGCAGGGACAAGGAACAGGAAATATAAAAAACGGTGCTACACTGGTTAAGTGCTGCACCGTTTTTTTGGGGATTATTCGTCTGGAATGATTATTGTGTCATTGAAACAAATACAATTTCTTCCGCTGCCTTTTGCCTGATACATGGCAGAGTCATGCGGCTTCTTTTTAAGATTGTTCTATTTCCAACCACGCTGGCCCTGTCCATCATAGTGGGTGTTTGCCGATTCGTCTGCGGCTTTTCCGGCACGGTGCTGGGAGTCATCTCCACCCTGCTTTTCACGCTGGCGCTGCTGACGCTGATTCTGCTGAAAGAGCCGGGCGGAGCGTTGACCACAGCCATCATCGCTTTCGTGATCAGTCCCTATGGGATTCATAAACTGGCGGAGTGGTTTGTTGACCGGCTGGAAGACCTGAACTTTGCAATCAAATCTATTTGAGCATGACAAAAAAGCGGCATAATCGATTGCATCAGAATCGGTTATGCCGCCTTTCCCTTTGCGGGTTATTTCTTTTGCGAGCTGCTATCTATAAACTCGATATGATCAAAGGCAAACTTGATCGCCATATTAATCAGCTCGTTGCGGGAGCGCCCGCTTTTTAACGCGACTTCTTCCAGTTTTTGATTGTATTCCGTATCAATGCGAATGGTCATTGTCACAGACCGCTCAGTCTTGGGTGTAACCACAAACTTTTTGTCCACTGTATGGATGACAACATGAAGAAGGAGCTGTGTATCCGGGCTTTTCGGTCCGCCTGTCAGGCACAGGGGGCTTATGGGATGATCCTACACAGCGACCGCGGCAGCCAATTCACCAGCGCCGCATTTCGGAAGGTGCTGGCGCAATACGGTGCGGTTCAAAGCATGAGCGGGACGGGCCGCTGCTACGACAACGCCAGGATGGAGAGCTTTTTTGCGATGCTGAAGAAGGAAAAACTCTATCGAATCAGGACGGAGCGGATGCCCATGGCACAGGTTAAGAGCATCGTGTTCCGGTACATCATGACCTACTATAACCGCCAGCGAATCTATACTGCCAACCCCGGCGGCCTGCCGCCGGCCATGTATCGTCAGGCCGCCAGAGGCTTGGCCGCATAAGCTGCAGATTTTGGGTGTTCACATTCTGCACTGTTCTTGACTTCTCCAGCGAGACCTGATACACTATGCACAAGTTCACCATTGCTGAACCGTAAAGGAGGCGCAAATAATGTCAACAGATCTTAAAAGGATGACATTTTCGGTTACGCCCGAAATAGAGGCATCATTAAAATCATTTAAAAAAGAGATGTTCTATGACCGCTCTCAATCAGACATGATACGTACACTTGTGTCGGCTGGAATGAGAGCGTTAGAAACCGAAAAAACGGCAAAGGAGGACGAAAAATGAGCAGAATGCGTAAAACGGGAAAAAGGGAACAATCCATACACAAGAGACTGCTTTCGATTATTCTTATGTTTTGTCTGATGCTGGGATCTTTTACATTTGGTTCAGGGGCAAGTATGGCGTATGCCGCGGATATTAGCGCCTCTGTGCTTACCGATCTCACGGCGACAATCACGCAGGATGGAGCAGCCATCCCCGAGGGAGGCTCCATAACAAGCACAAAGCCAATCCGGGTGGAGATTTCGTTTGGCGTGCCGGTTTCGGGTGACGATCCAACCCCAACAGATCCGGTACAAAAAGGTGATACGGTGACATTCAACCTGAGCAGTGCCTTCGCGCTGCTTTCGGGCGACACGATTGAATTAAAAATGGGAACGCTGCTGGTAGGCCACGCGACTTTTACAACAGACCTTATTACAAATATGGTGACAGCCACGGTCACATTTGACGGCGATAATTCGGTTTTCGATGGGACATCCAATACTGTAACGTGTAAGTTTGGAGCTAATTTTGAATATGACGGCAGTGGCACCGGCGGCAGCACGGGAGATCATACCGTAACAATCTTAGAAAAAACATATACCGTGAATGTCCCTGCTTTGCCGATTGAATATGATGTGACAAAAAAGGGTACGGCGGACTTAGCGAACCAGAGCATTACATGGACGGTAAATATCAGCGCGACACAGGGAGCCACAGCTGTTGACTTAGCCGGGTATCAGTTCTTTGATGATTTGCAAACCGCAGGAACGTACATTCCATCCTCGTTCCAGGTGGATGGTGTGGATGCCACCCCTGATACAGCGGACAATGCGCTTCGTTATGTCTTCCCCGATGGCTCAACCAGCCCCAAGACAATCACATTCAAGACAAAAATATCTGATGCCGCCTATTATGCCACTTCCGAGCAAAAAGTGAACAACACGGCCCAGCTTCTCAACAGCGAGTCCACTATAGTGGATGAGGGACAGTTTGAGGTTAAATTTACGCCTAAGTGGATCGAGAAAACAGGCGTGTCAAGCGACAGAGATAAAAACGGTAATTTAAACGTCGGTGACTATAACCCGACAAATCGCACAATCACATGGACGATCACTGCCAACCATATGGGGGCAACTTTAAATAATGTTGTCATAACCGATGTGCTGCCGTCCGGTTTAACCCTCAAATCCGCCAATTGGCAAGTCTGGACGGGCTCAGCCTGGGATACCGCGACTTCAATCACACCCAATGCCAGCGGCGAATATGCCATTGGCAACATCAACTCAAAGATTCTGCTTACCATCGTAACCAATGTTCCAGACGACGCATATACGACAGGAACAACAACGTACAGTAATTCCGCCAGTATTCGCTGGGACGGCTTGTCGGGTCCGGGGCTCGGTACGGGCAGCATCAATGTGGGTGTCGGGTATAATGCTATTTCAAAATCCGGCGTGGCGGATACCGCAAACCAAAAAATTCGCTGGACCGTCAATGTAGATACAAAAGGACAAAGCATTCCCGATTTAAAAGTATATGATCTTCTTGTTTATGGGAACAGCATCAACCTCGGAGCGGTTACCGGGCTTCCCAGTGGCATTACTTCCACTGATTTGACGCCGCGCTATGGCCAGAAATATGCTGGCAACTTTTCCGGATCGTATACCGTGAACGTGATTCCCATTATGCAGGGCACCACGCAGGTTGCCGATTTGCTGGAAATCACGGGTCTGTCCACCAGCGTTTTGAACACCTTCAGTTTTGACAGTCAGGTCGTAGACCCGAATATATTCGCCGGTAACAAAACGTCTACCGTACGGAACACGGCGACACTGTTCAGCGCTAACGCAAAGCTAAACGCCGCGACCGGAAGCGTGAATTATACGAACAGGATGCTGCTTAAGGAAATGTTAAAGCGGGAAGCGATGTCCGATCCGGCATCCGGCGTAAACTCCAGTCTTACGAGTAATGCGATGGAGGGCTTCGACTATCAGGATAAGTCGGCAATTTTCCGCCTGAACGTCAACGCCGATGGCATCAATTTGACCGATGCGACAAACGCGGCGGGACAAACGCTGAGAACGGCGACCCTTACCGATACCCTGCCGGACGGATGGGAGTTTGTCGATATCGTCTCAGGATCAAAGTATCTGATTTTTGAAGGAACTGGGCAATCCAACGGAACCGTTCTGGCAACAGACACCACGCCGGATACGGTCGCGGGCCTTGACACCAGCTTCAACGGGCGTACGGCTACCTTTACATTCTCTTCGCTGGACCAGCCGTATGTGATTCTGGTCAAGGCGAGGCCCATCAGCAATACCGCCGCAGGATATTTCGACTCCAATGAAACGACGACCGTGCGCAATAATGTGACTTTGAATACCGAGAACTGGACTGCCGGCGTAAGCAGCTATCAGGACGTAACCATCACCAGCCAAATCCTGGGCAAAACCACTGTGCAGCCCACGGCGGGCGAATTACGTTGGACGGTGGATTACAAGCCCTATGACCTCGCACAGTTAGGCGAGAAACTGGAAGATCAATTGCCGGTCGGTATTGATCTGCGTACAGATTCAAACGGTGCTTTGCTGCTTGACGGAAATATTACAGCCAATGAGATGACCCTCAACGCGGACGGAAGCTATACGGTAGGAAGCCCCGTTACATTGGAGTTGGGGACAAACGTGAGCTACGATAATGCGACGCGGGTCCTAAGCTTCATCATCCCCGACAATACGAAGGCATACCGCTTCAGCTATATCACTGATATCACAGGAGAGCCGGGAACTGTTACAAACAAAGTGTCCCTGCTTGGGAGCAGCATGGAGCAGGAAGAAACGTCCAAGCCTTATGTTATTACAGCTTCGGATGGCAGCGCCAGCCTGCTGAGGAATGGCTGGATCAGTATTACGAAAACCGATGGAGTGGGCGTCCCTCTTGCCGGTGCTGAATTCACACTATACGCGATGGATGGTACTACTGTCATCAAAAAAGGCGTCACCGGGAGTGACGGTGCCGTCAAGCTAAAGGTAATCCCAGACGGTGAATACATTCTCCGAGAAACAGCGGTGCCTGCCGGATATACTTTGGAAGGTGTGACCCATTCTCTGCTGGTCACAACCAGCGGATCTACGGTTACTGCTTCGATTGACGGGAAGACCGGAACGAATTCCAATGTCATCACTATCCAGAACTTTTCGGAAGATACGGCTGGAAATCTGACTATCAGCAAAGCGGTGGCTGGTGACGGCGCAGATATCACAAAGTCATTTGATTTTACACTGACGCTGAATGGTGCAACCGGCACCTACACCTATATCGGCCATGGGATGCCCGGAGGGATCATTGCAAGCGGGGATACAATTTCTCTCACCCATGGCCAGAGCATCACTATCGTGGGCTTGCCGAAAGGTGCAACCTATACGGTGACCGAAGCGGACTACTCCGGCGACGGGTACACGCCGACCAGCACAGGCGCGGCAGGCAGCATCGTAGCCGACGCTACGCAAACAGCGTCATTTACCAATACGAGAACGGTCGGGAATCTGACCATCAGCAAAACGGTCGCCGGAGTTGGCGCCGACACCGCAAAGAAGTTTAATTTTACAGTAACCTTCAGCGTGGCATCCGCCTCCTATCATTACACGGGAAATGGTGTCCCGGACGGAACGATCAAGAGCGGGGATACGATTTCCCTCGCTCACGGACAAAGTATCACTATCACGGGTCTGCCCGCTGGCGCGACATACCATGTGACCGAAGAAACTGCTTCCGCGCAGGGTTACTCTGTTGAGAGCGCGGGAAGCTCAGGCACTATTTCTTCTTCCCAGGATCGCACGGCCGCCTTTACCAACACAAAGCTGCCGATTTCCACAGGCAGTCTGTCCATCAGTAAAACGGTCACTGGCGAGGGATCGGATCTCACCAAGAAGTTTACCTTCACAGTTACCTTTATCGGTGCATCCGATGCCTATCCTTACATCGGCGCAGCCACAGGAACCATCCGCAGCGGCGATAGCATTTCACTTGCCGGTGGCGAAAGCATCACCATTACCGGCTTACCGGAGGGCACGCAATATACTGTGACGGAGGCCGATTATACCGGAGCCGGATATACCTCCACCAGCACAGGAGCAGCCGGCACCATCTCTGCTGATACTTTGCAGACAGCATCGTTTACGAACGACCTGAGCAGTGCTCCAGGTAAACCCGGCACGCCTGGAAACCCTGCCGATAATATTGGCGATGGAGATACCCCGCAAGGGTCTGTGAACGGCGGAGAATCCAGCATGCCAAAGACAGGAGACAGCCAGGCCGGCAGTCTTGCAAAGCTCGGATTACTCTTTTTCTCCGCGGCTCTCGTAGCTCTCTCCACTGCTGATATTGCCCTGCGCAAGAAATACTCCAGGAAAAGAAACCGCAAATAACCCAAAGGAAAGCCGGCAGCGGGGATCATAACACCCCCCGCTGCCGGCTTAATAAAAGGAGTTCAGGTTGAAGTACGCAAAAAAATCTAATCCGCGCCGGATATTGCATATTCTGATGGTGCTGTGTGCAGCAGGCGTTCTGTATTCTACTTTTATCCTGATTTCCGACAATCGAGAGTATGCCGAGGGGGATGCCGCCTACCAGCAAGTTCGCCAGGTCCGGGAATCGTCGGAACCAGCGGCAAATCAGACCAATGCGCCGCCACAGATTGCCGGTGAAGTATCAATAGAAGAAAAACAGGATAAGCATAACGATAGCGTTGACTTTTCGTCTCTGGAGGAAATTAACCCGGATGTGGTAGCATGGCTTACCTGTGAAGGTACAGAAATCGATTATCCCGTTGTGTTGGGCACAGATAACGATTACTATCTGCGACACCTGTTTACTGGTGAACGCAATAAACTGGGGGCCATATTTATCGATTACCGCAATCATGGGGACTTTTCAGATAAAAATACAATCATATATGGGCATAACATGAAAGACGGTTCAATGTTTTCTTCCTTAACAAAGTATAAGAATCAAAACTATTACGATAGCTACCCAGCCATGGTTCTTTATACCCCCGACGGTGACTATAAAATTGAGCTGTTTGCCGGAATCATTGTCGATGGAAATTATGAGTCGATCCGATTCGATTTTAAAAATGATCATGATTTTCAAAGCTATATTGATTCACTCAAAAAGATGTCAACTTTTGAATCCAACACGATTGTAGAGGCTGATGACCAGATCGTCACCTTATGTACCTGCTCCTATGAATTCAATAACGCAAGATATGCGCTATACGGGAAATTGACACCTGTCTGGCAATCAGGAAAAGATGAAGTTCCTTAATATGTTTAGAGGGCGATGCCCGAGGATTTAAAACAATTGATTATCAAAATATAGATTTGGTTGTAGGAGTGGTTCCTTGCCCACGGTTTTCTGTTGCGGGCAAGCAATTAGGCAAAGCAAAACCTTTCAACTGATATTGTATCAGGCCTTCCATCATTATGCTATAATTGGTTTAATAATCAGATACTTTGCCGAATCGGAGAAATTAGTATGTTTTCTGTAGCATATCTTTGCATTTGTATATATTGCATGCTCCAGCTGGGACTTCTCATCATGATGGAAAAACGTCGCCGCAATGCACGGACCGGGAATGAAAGATACTTCATACATATGCTCGTCATCACGTTGTTTTCTTTTGTCGCGGATATCATGAGCAGCTTTAATTCCGTACCTGATTGGTTTTTCCCCTTCTCCGTTGCCGGCGTTTATGCCGAGATTATCTTTAGCACGGCGCTCATTCCGATTTTTTACCGCTACATCTGCACACAGATTTCCGGACTGAATGCGTCATTAAAGCGGAACCTGTATCTCGTTCTTTTGAGTTTAACCTTACTGTGCGCGGCGACGGTCGTGTCAACGGCTTTTACAGGACAGATTTTCTATTTTGACAGCGCCCGTGTTTACCACCGCGGCCCGCTCTTATTCATACCGATGTCCATGCAATTAATTATGATGCTTATTATTGAAGGTTTCCTGATCAGCCAGAGGCAAAAAATCGAAGCGAATTACTTCAGGTCGCTGATACTCTTTCTTCTTGCGCCGCTTATAGGATGGGCGCTGCAGCTTTTCATATTCGGGCTTCCGTTCTCACTGCTCGGCATTACCTTTGCGTCATTGATCCTGTTCACGAATATCCAGAACCGCAATAATGACAAGGATTATCTGACCGGAGCCTTTACCCGACAAATACTCGATAGCTATATGCAGCATAAGATTGATGCCTCTACAAATCAAAGGACGTTCTCCGCAATTTTACTCGATATAGGCGATTTCAAATCCATTAATGACCGTTTCGGCCACTTCGAAGGTGATATTGCACTAAGGAATGCTGTTCGCGTTCTGCGTGAATCTGTAGGATGCAGCGATCTTGTCGCAAGATACGGCGGGGACGAGTTCTGTATTATTCTTGAAAGCGATGATTTCAGGACGGTTGAAGAAACAATACATCGAATTAACAGTAATCTTTCCGATTTCAACCGGAGCGAAAACAAACCATACAAACTCAGCTTCAGTTTAGGCCATGCGGTGTATCACCTCTCTATGGGAAGAACAGCGGAATCATTTTTCAGAGTAATCGATCAGAAGATGTATGCGCAAAAGAATTCCCGCAAGATTGAGGCCACCGTCAGTCAAGAGTAACATCTTCCAGTAGCGGGGACGTGCGAACACTCCGCTACTCACACGGTTCACATCCTTCCCTTGCCTGCCGTACGGTAAGATCAAAATGTGTTTGCAATGGCCTCAAATATACTCCTGGAAAAAACCTTTGAAAAGATCAAAAGCTTGGAACCAGACCCAGCGAGCGATTCGCATCTACAGACAAAGCTTACGCCGATAACCAGTCAAACGATGCTCTATATGCTTAAACCGGCAAAAGAGAATGGTCAAAACGTTAAGCTTGCAATTGTGTCAAACGCTTATCTTAAAGTGTAGAAAAACGACATATTGTGATAATACTGAGTAGCCTTTCTGCAATTCCTGAGATTTTCAATTGCGAACCATGCGCGGTCTTTCCGCTGTGCGGTTCGCATCCCCGTCCGAAAACGGCTGATTTTGAGGATAAGAAAAAGGGCCCGCTTTGCGGGCCACTCGGGAGAGCGCCGCGTTCGCAACGCGGAGGTCGACGGTTCGATCCCGTTCAGGTCCACCACACTGTCAACAATAATAGTTGAAACTATAAATCCCGTCTCGTAATGAGGCGGGATTTATAGTTTGTGCGCTTTTAGAGGCAAGTAAAGCTGTGACACGCTTTGTAGTCAATTTTTCTTACAGCCACTCCCTATATCGTCTGATATAAAGCTTCTTTCAAGCGTATGATTGAGGCCATCGAACGCGGCGAAATCAACACCGTCGTATGCAAAGACCTTTCGCGTTTCGCCCGCAACTACTTCGAGGCAGGCGTTTACCTCCATAAATACTTCATTGAGAAAGGGGTACGCTTCATCGCCATCGGTGACCACGTGGACAGCGCCAACGGCAACTACGGATTGAATGTGCCCATCCTCAATATCATGAACTACGAGTATGCGCAGAACATTTCGGAGAAAACGCGGGACGCGAAAAAAGCCAGGGCAAAGCACGGAATGTTCCTTGGCTCCAAAGCACCGTATGGATACATCCGCGATCCGCAGGAGCGGCACCATCTGCTTGTGGACGAGGAGGCCGCCGGAATTGTGAGGAGAATCTTCGCTATGGCGGAAGATGGCACCGGGTATAACAAAATCGCCAAAACCATGCAGAACGAGGGTATTCTTAATCCCATCTCCTACTTTATTGAGAAGAATCCCGATTATTTCACCAATGGCTACTACCTGCGCGAGTCCAGGTGGCATGTGACGTCTGTCAAGGCGATTCTGACCAATCCGGTCTATCTGGGCCACACCGTCAACGGACGCCGTACCAGCAAGACGATGAAGGGCAAGAGCGAAAAAGCACCGGAAGAAAACTGGATCGTGGCGGAGAACACCCATGAGGCACTGACCACACCGGCACAGTGGGAGAATGTCCAAAAGCAAATCGCTGTTCGCTCCCGCGCCTGCAAGGATGGTGAACCTCAAATGTTTGCGGGGCTTCTCTACTGTGCCGACTGCGGAAGCGCGCTGTCCTACTCCCGCGCGCCGAGAAAGACCGTTCCCGACAGCGGACAATTCAAATGCTGGTACTATATGCGCTATGGCAAGGAATACTGTTCGACCCATTACATCAGCGAAAAGCAGATCAAGGTCGTCGTGCTGGATGCCATCCGGCGCAATGCGCAATACGCACGGCTGTACCATAACCGCTATGAAAAAATGCTGACGGCGGCGCTGGCCGAGAGCGCGCAGGGCAAACTGAAGGACCGAAAAAAAGAGGCCGAGAAGGCCCACAAGCGCATCGAGACACTGGACGGAATTATCCGCAAACTGCTGGAGCAAAACGCCGCCGGGGCAATTACAGACGAACGGTTCGCCACACTGGCCGCTGGGTATGATCAGGAGCAGCGGGAGCTGAAAGCGGTGCTGGATGAGTATGAAGCCGCCGCGCGGGAAGTGGACGAGGCTGTCGTCAAGGCGGAACAGTTCACCTCTCTGATCGAAAAATACACAGACCTGCAGGAGCTGGACGCCCATGTCCTGCACACGCTGATCGAGCGGATCGAAGTATCCCAGCGCGAGACGCAGCCGGACGGCAGTAAAACCCAGAAAGTCACGATTTATTTCAAGTACGTCGGGTATGTGCACATCCCGATGTGAGCAGCCGATATCAGAAAACAAAAACAACTAATCCGTGGTTTTATTTGCACCCCACGGTCGAGAGTTCGATTCTCTTCGTCTCCACAAAAAAGCGGTTAAATCGATTGATTTAGCCGCTTTTTCATAACTTTTTGGAGGAAATTGAGGGCCTGCGAACCTGCCGTTTCCACGCTTTTTCGTAAAATTGACCCCGCCCGGTTCGCATTCTATTTTCCCATGTGAAAAAGAGGGCAAGAATTGACTCAAAAGCCATCCCTAAAATGCCACAGGCAAAACAGTCCCAAAACCTTAGAAGTTGCGAACCATACCCTGCGCTCGGTTCGCATCTAAATTTCCGAAAAGTATTGCAATATCAAGAAAAATCGAACTTCTCCCCAGAAGTACAATAGGGTGCTCAGGGCCAACATTCTGCAAAGAATGTTGGCCTTTTTATTTTATCAAAATGCAATTTAAGGAGTAAACGGAATGAAACAGAATGATTCGAGAAATAGGACTGATTTTTTTACGGAGATCGGCATCGCCCTGCGGCGAGACGGCTATGTTACTTCCGTCCCTGACAATGGACTGTTGCCCGTATCGGCAGACGGGCTTCCCCTTTGCCGTATCAGGGAAACCGGCAGCGTCAGATACCGGGACGCGGATATTGGAAGCGCAGAACGTGAAACTGCGCTGCGCAAAGTAGTCCAGGCTACGGAAACTGTCTCGGAGTATATGAAGCTCATGGATGCGGCTCCGCTTCTCAAGGCGCAGGGGTAGAACGAGATGTACAGGCTGCTGGCCAATTTCAACAGTTTTGTCCTTACCGGAGGCGTCAGCCCCTGTCTGCATCGGAAAATCCGCCCGTGCGGGAGGAATGCCCCGCTTGCACCTTGTTCGAGCGTTGTAAGAGCTGCCTTTAACGATGCCTTTACAGAAAGCACCATTCCAGAAAAGAAGGAAGTGACCTCTCCTAGCTGGGGTAACGGCGTTGTTTGGCCGGCCGCCACAACGCACACTGAGTGCTATACATCCACGTTAACAGCGCTCTAAAATAAAATCAATTTAACCCCTTCAATCATACTTTGGATGGATTACAAAATCCGATTTATCTGCTACACTTACCAAGTGCTCTGGGAAATAATTCATAGAATTATGCCAAAATATTCTGATCAAACCAAGGAGGCGGCTTATGAGCGACAATGCTTCTGCTATCATAAAACCCTCGCTGAAGGAGATTTTCCTGACGGGCTGGGAACACTGCCGCGTCATTTTATTTTCTGCGCCCTGCGGCTGCGGCAAAACTACAACGGCGACAGAATTGCTATCCGGGCACGCCGTCTGCGCACTCAACGCTGCGGACGCGGAGTTCACGCCGAAAAGTATTCCGCTGGACTGCGATGCAGTACTGGTGGACGATTTGCAATACCTGTTGGAGCCGGAACGGCGCGAGGCGCTCTGTGACCTGATCCGCACCATGACGGGCATTCACCTCTGGTTACAATTATATTTGCTCCAGTAGATGAATATAAGAACACGAATTGAAAACAAAAGTGTTTGCATACTACCGGCGAATATTATTACGAGATAACTATTTGCAGCGAATATCTTTATCGTGATGTAAAGGAAATCTGTTCCACGCTTTTACATGAAATGGTACACTTGTATTGTCAAGAAAAAGGCATTAAAGATACGAGCCGATCTAACACCTATCATAATAAGCGTTTTAAGGAAATCGCAGAAAGCCACGGCCTGATTGTTACCTATGATGAAAAAATAGGGTGGAGCAGTAGCCAGCTTACGCCGGAAGCTATGACTTTTGTTGAAGAAAATGCAGATAAAGAAGTATTTGTTGTGACAAGAAACCGGCATAGCCCACCAAAGCCGCCCAAGCCGCCCACAGGCAGCCAAGAGGACGAAAGCGGGGGAGAAGCAGAGGGAGAACCGGAAACCGGCACAGGGGACGGCACAGAGCCGGAGAAGCCCAAACAGAGCTTGCGAAAGTATGTGTGTCCTAAGTGTGGCTGCATTATCAGAGCTTCAAAAGAAGTGAATGTTATTTGCGGAGATTGTAAAGTACCCTTTGAAAAGGAATAGCAGCGGCAGGAAGATTTTTTGAAAGTTAATTTTCAAAAACCGAAAGGAGAAAAAAGCATGACTGAAAGAGAGCGGCAGGAACAAGAGATTGCCACAATTAGAGAAAGGGAAGTAAAAATCAATCTTTCAACCGCCGATATGCGGCGGCTCTGGAAGAAAGCGGGGAGTGTAGGAATGACAGCGGGGGAGCTGCTGGCTTCCTTTATCGGTGATTTGGTTTGTGGTACTTATACCAACGGAAGCGACGAAAGAATGTATGCTGAACAGTGGTTTGAGCGGTGCGGCTTCGGTATGTTTCCTGAAAAAACTTTTCTCCGTTATTTGATTGAGTGGGACGAGCTGGAAAGCATACTTTCAGACGAGGAAAATGTTATTCAAGGTAAAGCTGATCTTGCCGAGCTGGAAGCAAGGCCGAATAAGGACAGTGACGATCAAGAAGAAATTGAATACCTGAAAGAAGATATTTCCGGCTGGCAGGAAAGCATAGATAAAGTTTTTTCTGATTTTGTGGAGTGGTGCAAAGACGAAAAACACGGCAGCTACGAGGAAGAAATGTCAAAAGTCCGAGAATGGTATACAAATATGAAAGGCGCAGCATATGACGAGTGAAGAAAAACAAGAGCTGGCCGAGTTTCAAAAAATTCAAAAGTTTTTTTCAAAAAACATAAATTCGGACAAATGGGATTATGTGGCTGAAAAGTTGCCGGACGCTCACATTTCTATCATTTCTCAAATTATGAAAGCAGACGATCCGAAAAAGGTAAATTGGCTTGTTTTGAGAAATGCCTATTATGTCATGGATCGAATTAAGGAATTAAAGAAAGGGGAAAGAAAATGATTTTTTATGAAAATGGACGGACTATGTTTGAGAGTGAGGAACACTATTCTTTTTACATTGAAAAGGTGGGAAAGCTCAATCCTGACGCTTACTTAAAAGCGTTAATATACGCCGTGGGAATATGCCCTGATACCCGCCGCCGCTGGCAGAGCTTCTATGATGAAGCTGACCGGAGCATTAAACCGGAAGTGATTAACGAGGGCTGGCAGACCGGCACAACCTATAAAATTACACGGCTTGCCTATCAGCTTTTTACAGACGGTACGCCTACTGCGATTACTTATGATGAAAAGGACAGCCCAACGGAAAATTTCAAGGAGTGCAGTCAATATAGTGTATCAGATATATTTTGCTGCGAGTATGCGCCGTTTTTTGTGGAAGCAATTAAGCTGCGCTATCCTGAATATTTTTCTAGCCGGAATGTCTATACAGAGGAAAAAAGGCTAGTCGATCAATTACGATCAGAGCAAGAAAAAAACTAAGAAACCAAAAGCCGCCCCTTTTTGAATGGGCGGCTTTTTTGTGCATATTGTCTTTGTTTTGCGTCTGGCCGGTGACGGATCGCAGGGCATTGATTGTGCAAACTGCTGTATATTTTAATCATGAAAAGAACCAGCCCGCAAAATAGGGCTTATTCGTTAGCGATATTCAATTTATAAGCCCTATCCTATAATTTATGTGGATAGGGGGTGATAAAAATTGATTTGCTATAATCCCTTTTGGGAAACTCTCACACGAACAGGCGTAACCGGCTATGCGCTTGTTCATAAGTTTAATGTGAGCAACGGCACTTTGTACCGCATGAGGAAAAATGAGCCGCTTTCTACGGTGACAATCAATGAGTTATGCAAAATACTTAAATGTAGGGTAGAAGATATACTGCTATATGTTGAGGAAGAATAGCGGCCTATCTCTATCTATTCCGCTGCGCCGGTGGCTTCCGGTTCGCTCTCTTCTGCTTGCTCAATATAAAGCTGCTCCGCTGCTTGTTGCAAACCGGCCAGTCTGAATGTAATTGCTTGAAGCTCTGTAATTGTGCTGGAAATTCCGTTAAATAAAAGTGTATACTCTCTTGAAATTTTGTCCATGCTGTTCTCTCCTTTACAATATGGCTTATTTATTGACAAGGCTTATATATTAGCCTTGTTTAGAGTGTAACACCATTGAAAGGCGAATTTTGTAGAACCGTGGAAGATATAGACAAAATATAACGACAATAAAAAACAAAAGCCGCCTTTTGGCGGCTTTTTAGCGTTCGGGATCATCTTTACTCTTTTGTGGAGCTGGTGCAGCTTGTCCGGCAGCTCTCCGATCGGATTCGGCTTGTGCTGCGGCGAACCGGTCTTTCATTGAAACTTTGGCCGTCTGATCCGGCGCAGGGTGCTTTTCTGTTAATTCAGTTTTTTTTCCTGTATGGCCGAGTATTCAACGCATTTTTGTTCCAGCAGGGAGAAATCACAGCTATTTGCTACAAGCCCTTGATCTTTTCCCAAAAGGACACGCTTATAAGTACGTTCTGCTAAGTGCTGAATTGCTCCTTGATTTTGAATGCAGTATCTTAATTCTTGTGAAAGCAAAGCACGATAGGCACGGTCTGGCTCACCGGAAATACTGCGTACAGAGGTAAACCCTTTTGGAATGGGGAACATATAATTGAAGCGCAGAGAGCTTACCACTTGTCCGTTATCGGCCTTAATCAAAAAATTGTCCGGCTTTTGCTGCTTATAAGATGTTACTGGAACATAGTAATCAGTATTATTAACTTGCAGAACAATTCCACAAAGGAATTTCGGTTTATGCTTATCGCTATATTCCATATTGGGAACACGGCTAAAGCCCCTTTTTTCGTGTTCTGCTTTTTTCAAAAAATCAACGTAACCTAAATCAACAGTATAAAAATTGAGCTTGTCCATAAAATCCTTTCCTTGAATGACAAAAGGGGCGGTTGTTACCGCCCCTTAATGGTCATTACAGCCACGTTTAAGGTAGTGGCGCACCTTTCATACATGATCTGCGCTTAAAGCGGCAGGGCGCTTGTCATAGATAATCTGCTCTCAAAGCGGCAGGGCGCTTCTCATACGGGTATTTCTACCCTATACTAGTATTATACACGGAAGCTGAAAATATGTCAAGAAAATTTTTGCATTCATAGTACCATAGTATTAAAGTCCTGTTGTTTCCAGTGTGTTTGATAAATCAATTTCGGAAAAGGCTTTTTCGGTCATGGCATTTGCCTTGCGTATGACGGTTAATACAGTGTCCTTTATGGCCTGTTCCTCAATCAGCGGCAAGCTGTCTTTAAGAGCGGTAACGACACGGTTTCTATCCGGTGAAAAGCCAGAGTACATTTTTATGATAGACAATTCTTCTATGGTAAACATTATATATCTCCCCTTTCTTTTTCTTGTTTTTGCTGCTGGGTGCTTTCGGAGCGTCCGGCAGCTCTCCGGTCGGCTTCGGCTTGTGCTGCGGCGAACCGGTCTTTCATGCTCATTCTTTTTTGAGATTGTGGCTGCGGCTCTTTATCTGCGTCCCGAAAGCCAAGCTGATCTCTTGTTTTTTCACGGTCAAGGTCAATATCGTTATCGAATTTTAAGCTATTGTTTCGCTCTGCGGCTGCTCTCTTTTGCTCTGCGGTTTTGTCCTCGTCTGGCTGCTCTCTACCAGCCTTTATTTCGGCTGCAAATTCAGGTAGATTTTCATAGCCGAACCGGTCAACATAGTTTGCGGTCATTTCACCTTGATATTCAATTATAACAATATCAGAAACAGAAAGACTATGGCCGGTGAAGTCGGCAGGGTGATTTATATTGAACTCTGTAAAAATTTCCTCTAATCCCTTTCCCTCTGGCAGCTCACCAGAATACACTTTGTTGTACATATTCAGCGACGGAGTAATACCTATATTCTCTTGTCGTAGGAAATCAAGGCTTTCAAAGCGTATTCCTCTTGTCTGCTCACCGTCTTTCATTTGGTAGATAGCCAAGCTCCGGCCAGCCGGAGCGATAGAACCGGCGGCAATATATTGATCTTCGGTTATTCCGGCTGCTTTTGCTTCGGCGGCTATCTCTTGCTTTACTTCCTCACGGTATTTCGCCATTGCTTCTAAATCGGCTCTAAGCTCTGGCGTTAGTGAAACGTCCTTTATTTCTGAAAGGCCATAAGCTGAACGTTGGGGCATTTCAGGAAAAACGCCGTCATTATTAAGAGCTTCCCGAAACTGGTTTATATAACCTTTCATGGCGGTATGGTAAGCAATAAGCTGTTCACCGCCATTTATAGAAGCGTCAAGGCCGGTCATTGCTTTTAGATCGGAAAGCTGCCTTTCGGTATAATCGGAAAGTTTCCCTAATGTATCATGGGCTTGCAGATAAGGAACAAAGCGTTCTAAAGCGTCTTGTGCGCTTTCAATGATCGTTTCATTGCCGTGTGCTGCGTGTAAAACTTTCTGTTCCGGTCTAAGCTCATATTCCCATAGAGCCTTAATATGATCTATTACGCCGCCCTCTCGATCGCCAAAATCTTGCCGTCCCTCATAAAGTCCATACTCTCCAGACTGACAATATTTAAGATAAAAGGCGGTTTTTTCGTACCCTTGTTCTTGCGGGTAGGCTTCATCATATTTCTTGAAAATGGCGTTCGCTTCATGTAAGGGGAATGTCTGGCCGGTTTGCAAATCGGGGTTTTCGCTCCATTTCACGACAAGAACCGGCTCACCGGCGAATTTTTGAACGTCAATAGCAAGCCTTTCTTGCTGGAAGTGTTCATATTCACTTTTAATGCCTTGCAGCTCATGGATAAGGGTGTTCTGTCGGTCAGCCTGTTCCTCTGGCACTCTGGATATTACTTGATCCACAATAAGATCAAGGCTTGCAATGTCAAAATTGCTGATCCGATCGGAAATTATAGCAAGTCTTTTTTCGCTGTCCTCTACACTGAAAGGAAACGCAACTTTTCCATTTGGATCTTCCCCAATGAGCCGATCATATTTTTTCGCAAGGTCTAAAGCCTTTTGCTCAAAATATCGGTGCTGTTCCCAGTCATTGGCTTGTACACCGAAAAGCCCGCCTTTGGTTGCATGATCCTTAATCTGATCTATGCTATCTGCGGAAATGGCCGTGCTGTTTGAATAGAGTAGATAAACAGGGGCTTCCTTTTCAAATAGGGCGGCGGCTCTCTCCTGTTCCAGCGGCAGCATATCAATTCCTAATGCCGGATCATTGGAAAAACCGTACTGCTCCATTTCTTCCACGGAAACGCTTTTGTCTGGCCGGTCGTAATAATCGCTCATTTCAAATTTACCGGCCAGCCAGTCTATGGCTGTTTTCCGGTCTGGAAATTCTTCCACATTGCAATTATGAGTACTATCATCAACGGCGATCCACATTCCCTTATCTTGCGCTAAGTAATTACCATAAGGCCGGTCGGCTTTTTCGTCGTAAGCCTTTACAAGCTCTTTGACTTTATCGGGGGTAACTTCTGTAAATAGCTGTTCTTCCCTGCCCTTTTGAAGCTCCGCAAGCCGGTTGTCGATCCGGTCTATAAGCTCCCCTGCTTGCTTTTGAATGGTGTCAAGGCTGTTTTGAAGCTCTTTCAATTCCTTTGTGCTGCTCCATGCGGCTAAGTAAGGAAAGGTGTAATCTGATGTATCAATTCCATAATGATTGCAGACAACAAAGGCCGTGCTTTCTGCTTCAACTTCTCTTGTTCTTCGGTCTGTCCGATCATTAAGGGCAAGGTTTAGCTCTGGTGCGTGTAGGTCGGCATGGGTAACTTCATGTATTGCCGTTTTTATTGTCTGCGCTTCACTCATGCCCTGCTGGATAACAATTTTTTGATTAAGGGGATCACAATAGCCCCTTGCCCCGCCCTGAATTTCCTCAAAAGTAATAGGAAATGGGGACGCTTCTCTAATGGATTGCATTAAATCTTGATAGACTTCAACGCTGCCGTCCAGCTCGTTTACAAGCTGCGGCAATGGCTCACCGGCGGTTTGTGATACGTCATAAACGTACACCGGCATAAATGCCGGTATTTGCTTTGTAATCTTGTCTGTAACCGGCTTTCCGTCTGTTCCGATTATGGTATTTCCGCTGCTGTCCTTTCTTTCCTGATCCACGGTAACTTTTTTTGGAGTGTACCCTATAATCTGTATTCCCTTTTCGTCTTTTTGCACTTGCCGATTGAACTTCTTTTTCCAAGCGGAATAACCGGCAACATAGCTTGCTTCCGGCTTCTGCAAAAGAATTAAAAGGCTGTTTCGGAAGCTGTAAGAGTGGAATTTTGACATGGTAGCAAGATAATTGCGGTAGTTATCACTTTCAAAGACTTCCTTTGTCCCCTGCTCCGCACGTTCTAACAGCTCTTTAAGTTTATCATCATTTTTTGCCATGTTCTTTTTCCCTTTCTTCTTTATTTTTGTTGACATACTTATATAGACTGGTTCTGGATATGCCGGTGCTTTCGAGAATTTCCTTAACGGAAAAGTCGTTGGTATAATACATTTTCAGGGCTTTTTCTACCTGTTTTCTATCGCTGGGTTTTCTCCCCCCGACACGCCCCCTTGCTTTGGCCGCAGCAAGGCCGGATTTTGTGTTTTCAGATATTATATCTCGGTCAAGCTGCGCCAGCGCACACCATGTTGTAAAGACAAAACGCCCCATAGGGGTGGTTGTGTCTATCTGCTCTGTTAGGCTCACAAATTCTATGCCGTTGGCTTGAAAGTCCTCTGCGAGAGCTAAGAGCTGCTTTGTATTGCGTCCCAGCCTTTTAAGCTCATAAACAACAAGAGTATCTCCGGTGCGTAATTTGGAAAGCAAAAGGTTGAGCTGCGGTCTGCTTTTCTTTGTACCGGAGATTTTTTCTTCAAATATTTCATCAACGCCATAGGAGCGCAAAGCGTCCATTTGACGATCGGTAATCTGTTTGTCTGTACTTACCCTTGCATAGCCGAATTTCATTTCACATTTTTCGCCCCTTTCTTTTCTTTAGTCTAAAGGTATTCCCTTTTATTGTGTCCGAAAAACGATCGTTTAACGAACAATTTTTTCTTATATCAAAACGGCTTGTTTAGGGCAGCTTTTTTGTTCGTTTTATAGTCCGTTTTTCAAAGTACGCAAAACCTTTGTAATTTTGAGTTTAAGAACTACTCTTTTACAAAGGTTGGATCGGTTTGATCGTCCGTATTCATTTTCATAGGGCTGGTGGTGGTGAAATAAAATTTTACTGTCCTTTCCCCGCCCTCAAAGGTCAACTTCAAAGACGAGTGATAATAATTATCGTTTGGATCGCTGGTAATGGAGTACTGGCCGCTTTCATTGGTGCTGCCGTCTGAAAAGGTATATGTACCGTCAGCCTTAAATGTATAGCTCCAATAAGAAGAAGCGGCGGTCGGGTGTTCCTCAAACGTCCCTTTCCAAGTGCCTACAATGTTTTCTTTGACATAGGTATTTAATTCCTCGGTGTATTGGCTCATATCGGGGTTTTTTTCGGAGCTTATGACACGTTCGGTTACTATGGTGTTTTCAGCCGTACCAGCGGCGGCAGAACTGCCGCCAGTGGTAGACTGTTCATCACCTTTTTTATAGGTGGACGCATAGGCTTTCACAGGGGAAACAAAATACCATACACCATTTTCTTCATACAGCTTATATGAATAGGTGGCCTTGTTTCCGTTTTCCGTGACAGACATTTGCTTGTCGCTCAATATCTCATATTCGTAATAAAGGCTTTCTTCCGGTGTCGTGCTGTTGCCTAAAAAATGAACCGTAAAGCTCTTGTCAGTAAACGTACAGGTTGTTGTACCGTCAAGGCTTATCCATTCCCCCAGCAGCTTATTTGTCGTGTTGGGAATGATATTAGCTTCATCTTCTGCGGCCTGATCCTCTGCGGCCTTTATAGCGGCTTTGGCGGCTTCCTCATTGCTGTAATAGGTGTATTTTCCGCTTATGATTTTGCTTTTATCCTCACTCTGGCCGATCGTAAGGACGGTTGTACCGTCGTAGGAGCCTGTCAGGGTAAGAGTGCTTCCCTCAACGGCATATGTTCCGGAAGAAAGCCAAGCGTTCCCGCCGTTCCAAGCCGCTGCCTGATACTTGCCGTCCTCGGTAAAAGTAAGCATATCTGGCTTGTCACTGTACCATGTACCAATAACAGAGCTGCCGGACTTATCGCCGGTTTCTGCGTCCCCGCCATTGCTGGCCGGTTTGTTTAGAGCTACAACGATAATTACCACAATCAGGAGCGCAGCGGCCACAGCAGCAATTATAATTTTACCTTTATTCGACATTGTTCTACCTCACTTTCTCGGTGGGAAGTCGAATCCCACGCTTTTATTTTCTTTAAGGATTAGGTAAGCGTCAAAGGGTTTGCCTTCCTTGCTCTTAAAACCTTTGATAAGGTCGGTTTTCCCTTTGTTTAATAACTTTGTGGCTTGTGTTATGGATATGGCTTTTCCGGCTATTGTTTTCCAAATTACAAAGCCGCAGCCGCCTTTTCCACTTTCGCAGGAATAGGATTTAGGGAACTCAACAACTTTTTTTCCACAAATAGGACAAGTGCCTATATTCTCTCTCTCTCTCTCAAAAACGCCGGTGCTTTGCTCCGGCGAATATAAAGCCTTTGTGTCATTCACAAAGGAACGGATAAAGCCGGTAATTTGATCCATGAAAACCGTGTCTGCAATTTCGCCACGTTGGATTTCGGAAAGCTGTTTTTCCCATTCGGCGGTAAGCTCCGGTTGCTTGATTGTGGGTGTAACAAGGTCAATAAAGGTATAGGCCGTTTCGGTCGGAAGCAACTTTTTACCCTCACGGCTGATATATCCGGTCTTTATGATATTTTCAATAATACCGGCTCTGGTGGCGGGAGTGCCTAAACCACTATCTTTCATTGCTTCCTTTAGCTCACTGTCAGAAATGCTTTTACCCGCAGTTTCCATAGCAGAAAGCAAGGTATCTTCCGTATATGATTTTGGCGGCTGGGTCTTTTTTTCTTCGGCGGTAATCCCTATTACCGTGAACTTGTTTCCCTCGGCCATAGGTGGCAGCATAGCATTTTCGCCGCCGTCCTGCTTTTCCTCTTTTTCTTCCGTGGCATTGATCGTGTTTTTAAGTTGGCCGTCGATCATCTTAAAACCAGTTTCAAGAATTTCTCTGCCGGTGGCTGAAAATGCTTCCCCCTCAATATCTAATATGGCTTTGGTGGCCGTGTAGACATAGGGAGAATAAACAGCAGATAAAAGCCGGTATGAAACCAACAGGAGAATATTTCTTTCGCCGGTCGGCAGAGCCGCCAGCTTTTCTTTTGTCACACTTTCAGTAGGAAGAATAGCGTGGTGATCCGTAACTTTTTTGTCGTTTACAATTCGCTTCATGCTGATTTTATCAGTACTATAATCGCTTGATATTATAGTACTATAAATGCCGGTTTGAAGCAGCGTATCAATTAGGCTGCGTGTATGTGCTTCCTGATCGGCGGTAATGTATCGGCTATCCGTACGGGGATATGTTGCCAGCTTTCCGTCATAGAGCTTTTGCATATAATCAAGGGTTTGTTGTGCGGAATAGCCCAATAGCCGGTTAGCGTCCCTCTGTAATGTTGTGAGGTCATAAAGGGCGGCTGGGTTTTCCTTTTTTTCTTGCTTTTCAACGCTTGTAACATAGGCTTTTTTACCAGTGCAGCGGGAAACAATTTCTTGTGCGTCCTCTTTTTTTGTTGCTTTGGTGTAAGCCTTAAAGCTGCCAAGATCAGCTATCAGGCTATAATAGATTTGCGGAACAAAATTTTCTATCTCTCTTTGCCGTTCCACAATTAAATTTATTGTCGGAGTTTGAACACGGCCACAAGTAAGGGTTTTATCATACATTTTGGAATATAGCCTTGTAAGGTTGATACCAACAAGCCAGTCTGCCCTTTGTCTGCAAAGGGCAGCACGGTAAAGGCTATCATATGCGGAGCTGGGCTTCATTTTTGCCAAGCCGTCTTTTATGCTCTTTTCTTCCATGCTGCTTATCCAAAGCCGCTTAAACGGCTTTTTGCAGGAAGCCTTATCATAAACCAGTCGAAAGATCAATTCGCCCTCACGCCCCGCGTCAGTGGCTTCTATTAGCTCCGTTACGTCTGTCCGGCGCATAAGCTCTTTTAAGACCTTGAATTGATCTGCGGTATTAGATGATACTTCGGTAATATACTGATCCGGCAGGATCGGCAACGTGTCTAAGCTCCATTTTTTTAATTTTTCGTCATAAGCTGCCGGTTGAGCCATTTCTATTAAATGACCGACACACCATGAAACAAGGTAATTTCCACCGGAAAGGTAGCCTTTTTCTCTTTTGGTTGCGCCTACAACTTTTGCAATTTCTCCCGCCACAGACGGTTTTTCCGCAATTATCAGGATCAATTTTTACCTCCCCTTTCTGTTTTTTTGAATGTTAATTTTCAAAATTAAGCATTCTGATCCGGTTTGTTCAATACTGGATTAGCCTTATTAAGAATATCCTTTGCCTGTTCATAGGTAAGCTGTCTTTCATCAAGAAGCCCCTTAATTTCAAAAAGTTCAGCAGTATCAATTTCACTTTTCAGGGTTTGTCTTGATTGCCGCAGCTTCGCCAGCTTTTTTGTGCTGTCCTCGATCCTCTGATCCAGAGCGGCCAGCTCCGCTTTCATTTCTTCAATACTTTTCTTTTTTGCCATGTTAATTCTTCCTTTCTATGGTTCTGTTTTTTCGCACTCTGTAAAAATTAAGGGATTAAGATTTTTTCCGTTTTTATGATATTCAAGGTGTAAATGGTTGCCGGTGCTTGCGCCGGTTGTTCCTACATACCCCACAATATCACCGGCTTTTACCTGTTGGCCGGAAGATACCGCAACGCTGCTCATATGTCCGTATAGGGTATAATCTCCGTTTTCCATAACGACTTTTACATAATTGCCCCAGCCGTCAGCGTCATAACCTATTTCGATTGTACCGCTGTTACAGGCGTTTATAGGCGTTCCCCCTGCCATAGCAATATCAAGCCCTAAATGCTGCTTTAATTCTCCGCTGATAGGGTGTATACGCCAGCCCCAGCGGGAAGTTACATAGATAGACCAATCCGTTCCCTTAAAGGGGCTGGAAAGCTCTTGCCGGAAAGTATATGCCCCTATATCTTTAAGTGCGTCGTACTGCTCTTGCTGATCCGGTGTTAGCAGGGTGTTTTTTTGGGCTTCATAATAAGCGTCCCAAGTCTGCGTAGTAAGGTAAATATCCATGTGATAGACGTATTCTGTCCATGTGTCCGTTGTGGTTTCGTTGGTTATTGGATCGGTGGAAGTACTTTCGTGTTCTATTTCTTCTGTCCATCTTATTTTTTCTACTTGATGAAGCTGCTCATGTATTGCTTTGACTTCATCTTTTACATTTGTTCCAAACAGCCCACCTATGATACCGGAAAAGGTGTAATCTTCATACCGGCTATCAAGGTATGTCAAAATTAAATCTGCGTCGGTATATACGTCAATACTATCTTTCGACACTTCCCCACCGTTCACATAGTACCGGTATTCGTCAATCGGCGGGATATGTAGGCGGGTGTCCTCGTTGACAATATCATCTGTCATACGAGCGTCCAGCTCTGTAACATAAAGGTAAGTTTGTGATAGCTCATAATCTTCACTTTTGAGAGAGAGAGCCGGAAAAATGCTTGTAATTGAGGAAACCACCGACACGACCACGGCCACAACCACCACGGCCAGCACCGCTATTCCTATTCCTTTCAAAACCACAGGATTAGAAAACAGTTTTTTCCCAAGCGCAAATACGGCTTTGCCGCCCTCTTGTATTTTTTGTGCGAGCTTTTTTGTGGTTTTAATGCTCTTTGAAAAGGTGCGTCCGGTTGCCTTTACCGTTTTCCCTAACCGGTTCATTTTAACAACTGCGTCTTTAGGTTTTGTTATGGCTTGCATACCCAAATCGTCCGAGCCTTTGAAATCCTCTATGGCATGGAGCGTGCCGGTTTTTATAATGCCGCCAATAGTTTTCCCTGATCCGGTTATGCTTGCTTTTGCTCTGTCCGAAAACAGTTTTTTTGCTTCACCGCCAGAAAGCAGCCCTTTAGCAACATCATTCGACAACTTTTTACCGTATCGGCCGAGCCGAATTGCGCCACGGCCAACGGAAAAGCCCCCAAGCGCAGTAAACTTACCGGCTTTATATCCGAATTTTTGAGCTTGCCCTTTTGCCCGATCGTCAATATCTCCGTCTTTACCGCCCTGCCCGACTGCTGCTTCTACTTCCCTACCCACAACGCCCGCAGCCGTCTTTAATAGACCCTTTTTTTCTCCGGTTTTGTCCCCCCAAGTCCGATCTGAAAAGGCCGCAGCTTCAGCCGCTTTAATATCACCTTTTATGCTATCTTCAACGGACGTTTTTATTGAGGAAGCAAATGCGCTGCGATCTTCTGTTTTGAAAATTCCGGCAGCTCCGGCTATGGTAGCAGCTCCGGCAGCTCCCCCAACGCTGCGCCGGTCGCTGCTGTCCTGTTCTACTGTTCCATACATGACGCTTTGAGTATCACGCCGTTGTTCTGCGTCGTTTATATGGCTATATCTTTCAGCCGTGCTATATTGTTTATCGTCCCGAAAGCCGAGCTGATCCCTTTTTTTCTCACGATCTAGGTCAATGTCACCGTCAAATCTCACGCTATCCAGCGTTTCTTCACGGCGGCGGTTTTGCTCCCTTTGGTGGCTTGATTGCTGCCCCCTTTCGGTGCTGCCGCCGCTTTCTGGCCGAGTATAGGTAGGCTGTTGGCTGTCCTGATGATAAGAGGGTTGCCGAGAGCTGCCCTGGTTAAATGCAGGGCTGCTCTCTGGCGTCGCTCTCTCTGTATTGTAAATAGGTTGTTGCGGCTGCTCTGAATAGCCTTGTTGCCTAATTACATCTTGCCTTATGGAAGTGTCAAGATCATCACGGACGGCTTCACGGTGTATTTGACTTTTATCAGGAACAATAATGCTATCGTCCCGATCTTCCGGCGATAGATATTTTCCTGTTCTATCACTACTCATAAGCCGCCCCCTTTAATTCAGCTCGTTACCGCTGCTGCGGCTGCAACTTCGGTTTCTGCGCTTTTAGCAGCGTCCGGCTTTTGCAAGTCAGATACTTCTTCAATTTTGGTTGTCATCATTTGATATAGGTCTGTATCTTGCGGGAATTTATCAATAAAAGGAACAATGCTTTTCCCTGCGAACAATAGGCCGTGTCCGGCTTCGCTGTTCGTTACAAAAGATAGCTGCTTATTGCTGATGTTAAGCAGACCGGCCAGCTCCATGCGGTCACTGGTTGCTTGATTTAACATCATAATAAAATCACTGTTGGAAAGCATACGTCGGGCAAGATCGGAAAGCAGCAGCGTTTCTACATTTTGCGTAATGCCGGTGGGGATTGCTCCCCATTTTCTGGCACGGCTCCACAGCTCAAAGAAATAGTTTGCAGAATATTCATTGTTCAAAAGAAGCTGAAATTCATCAACGTAAATCCATGTTCTTTTTCCTATCGCACGGTTGGCCGTAATTCTATTCCAGATTTGATCTAAAACAACGATCATACCAAAGGTGCGGAGCTGCTTTCCAAGATCACGAACGTCATATACAACAAGCCGTTTTTTTGTGTCAACATTTGTCGGATTAGCAAATACGGAAAGAGTACCCTCAATATATAATTCCAGATCGAGGGCTAGGCTCTGCGCTTCCTGCTCTGGCTGCGCCTTAATCACTTCGTAAAAGTCACGGAGCGTTGGCACAGCATTTTTTGCAGGGTTGGCAAAGTACCGCGCATAGCATATTTTGCAAGCACGGCTTATAATAGACCGCTGCCCACCGGTCAAGCCCATTTTGCCGCCAACAAGCAGCTCACAGATTGTAAGGATAAACTCTGCTTTTAATTGCAGCGGTTCTTCTTCGTCGGCATAGTCCATGCTGCAATCCATAGGATTGATGTAACACTTGCTTCCGGCTGAAATATGAACGATTTCACCGTCAAAGCCTTTCGCAAGGCTGGTGTATTCTCGTTCAGGATCAATAATAACGACTTCTGCATTGGGATCATTCAGGAGTACGTTTATCATTTCTCTTTTGGCAGCGAAACTTTTGCCGCTGCCGGGCGTTCCGAGTATTACACCGTTTGGAGCTTTTAGGGTGTAGCGGTTAAAGAATATTAAATTTCTGGATAGAGCATTAAGGCCGTAGTACATACCGGATTTTTGGTAAAGCTCCATAGTGGTAAACGGAACGAAAATAGCGGTGCTGGCCGTCGTAAGTGTTCGCTCAATATTTACATGGTTCTTTCCTACCGGAATAATGCTGTTTATGCCCTCACGCTGCCGGAGGTCGAGCCGGTCTATCTTCACATTGTTTTTTCTGGCCGTGGCCATGATCTGAAAGGCGTTATCCTGCAAAGTGTCCAGATCGTCAGCGTATGTATAGACAAGCAATGTCACCTTAAACATACGCTGATTTTTATTTTCAAGTAGATCAAGGAGCTTTGTTGCTTCCTCATAGCTGCGGCGGGTTTCCATAGGTATAGCAATTTCCGCATTTCTTCCCTTTTGTACGGCTGCGTCCTGCTTGCCGGTTGCTTCCATTTCCATAAAAGCAATCTGCCGCCTTACCATTTCTAAGGCTTTGCCTTGCTCTACATTGGTAATATGTACGGCAATATTCATGTCAATGGGGAGGTCGGAAAGCTCCGATATAATTTTGTCGGAAAGCTCCGCTGGCAGCTCACGCAAATAAAGAACTTGCCCTAAATGATTGTCAAATTCAAATCTATGTTTTTCCCTGAAATCGAAACTATCAGGAGCAACAAAAGATTTGGTGGTAAGGCTGCTTTCTAAAAGCTGATCGTAGGCAAACGTAAAGCGTTCGTCTGGCCGGAAAACATTGTGTATCAGCTCTAGGCGTTCTGCTCCACTAATCATTTCTACTTCGCAGCCCAAAGCCTTAAAATGGCCGGTAAGGTCAGTTTCAAGACGAGCAAGCGCAGGAATGGCTGTTTCATAGGTGGTTGCGCCGGTGGAAAAAGTAAGATATTTTTCACGGAGTATGCTATTTTGTCCCTCAAGAGCTTTATGCGCCAGCATACCGTTCATTTCTTTACGGTAATGATCCAGACTATCCCCCTGCATTGACATAAACATGGTTTCCCTGAATGCGTCCTTGTCAATCCGGCGATTTATGATATTTATTTGCAAGTGCATTGTTGGATCACAATAATTCAGTACTTCACAATAGCGAGTAAATAAGTCAACCTGTTCGTCACGTCGGGCTGTCTGGTAGTTAATATCAGAAAACTTTATAGTCCGGCTGTAAAGGCCATATTCGACTTCACAAATACCGTCCTCAAACATTCTCTCATATTTAACTTGCTGCACCGTGCTTTTGGGAGCTGCCGCTTTCTTTAGCTGCTTTTTTCGCTCTGCGTTTTGCTGCTCTGTACTCTTGTTTAGCTGCCTTAATCGTTCGGCGTGTTTCTTTGCCCTTTCTCTTTCGGCTTTTTTTCGTGATTTCAAAGATTGCACATTCTCTAATTGCGGCTCGTGCTTTGCGCTCTTTTCGTGTGAGCTTATGATTTGTTCCGGCTGCGCCGGTTTCTTTTTCAAAAATCCAAGCATACTTTGATTTCCTTTCTATGGGTTCAGTTACCGGATCGGGCATATCATCTACAAGAAGCTCTGTTTCGTATGAAAGCTGATTACGTCCGGTTTTATGCCTAATCAGTAAGGCAAAATATTGTTCAAAAGGCATACCGTCTTTTTTGATAAAGCCCAATGCCATAAGTGGCAACGCTTCAACTATGATAATATAACTTGCCGTGTCCATCGTAAGACCGAACACTTTAGTACAAAGAAAGTAAGTGCCTATTCCAAGTACGACGGCTGACGAAAAGCATATGAGTTTTCGGAGTGATAGGCCGAACATGATTTTTTCTTCATATTCGGTAATTTCTTTCGGGATTGGTACGCTTATAGCCATGTTTTCAGCTCCTTTCCGTGTGTGGCTTTACATAGCGTTGCAAATTGATTTCGCCCAGCGGTTAGAACTGAACACGCCCAGAGCCAGTATAAGAGAATACAGCAGTAAGCCAAATGCGCTTGTATCTCCTAGAATATTTGCATTTACTAAAATCGGGAAGAAAGATAGAATTAAGTAAATAAATGCACCCTGTAAGCAGACCGCCGCAAAACTTTTCAAAAAGTTTTTTGCTATTTGGTTCAGATCGTCCGAGGGGAAAGTAGCAATGGGGATCGGTGAAATAGCCACAAACACATAAATTTCTATAAATCTTGCAATACAAATTATTTGAACAAGGCCGAGGATCACCCATACGCCAAACTTCACAATTACCAATTCCAAGAGCATTCCTATCTGATCCCCAAGCCCCATGTTGTTAATTTCTGCTGTAATCGCCGCTAAATCCATGCCGCCGGTTACAGAACCGCTTGCGACAACTCCGGCAATTCCGGTTGTAATCGTCTGGCCGACACTATATATGGCTTCCATAAACAGCAATGAGCTGTCCACGGCCACTTTGCAAAGCACCATTCTAAACATTACCTTAAAGACCATTTCTGCCCCAAAGGAAGAGCCGCCGCCTGCGCCGTCTACCTTGATACTTGCTTTGTAAAGCTCTAAGACAAAGAACAAAGCCAGAATAACGTATGCTACCGGCATTACAACGCTTGTCATAATGGTTTTCACATACCCATACATGGTAGAATTGAAAGCCCCTATTCCGATTGCCAGATAGCCATTTTGCCCTATATCAATAAATTTTTCGTAAAGCTCTGTAATCCATTGGATCAGTAAATCCTTGAACACGCCTTTTCACGCTCCTTTCTTTCGCAACTATGCTAAAAGGGCGGCTGCTACCGTTTGCAGCCGCCCTTTTAGGCCATTCGCTGCGGCTTTGTGCAGCAAACACAATTTTTAGGACACGACGGAGCTAAACAAGGCTGCGGCTGCAATAATAAGTCCACCGCCCACGATCTGCCATATTCCAGACTGTAACGCAGGGCCGTTTTTATCTTTAAGTCCACCGGCCAGAACGACCACGCCCCAAACCAGCCACAAACCGCCGCCAATAATGGCGAATTTTGTTACCAGTGTCAATACTTGATTAAGTAAATCCATGCTTTTTACCTCAGCTTTCTATTTTTATTTTCGTATACCGAAAACGCTTTTACATGAGTGCGTTCAACTCCGTTAATTGCACTTCCTGTACCGCCGTGACGTTATCAAGGAAATTTTCATCTTCTGCACCCTGTTCTTTGCGAATGTCAAAGAGAGGTGCGCCGCCGTCTGCAATCTCCTTAAAACGCCGGTGCTTTGCAGTAGGGTATTTCTTTGACTTGAACGGCGGTAATCCTGTAATCAGTACAAGGCATTCTGTTCTTTTCAGACGGCCTATTTCAGAGGGGTCTATCAGATCACGCCCTAAAATGGCATTGTTCAGGCTATAACTTCCAGTTTGCCCCCTGCTTTCATTGATGTTTTGCGTATCAATCGTTGTTTTCCCGATCATTTCACTTATTTGTTTTGTCGTTTTTGTAGACTTGCCGCCGAGGAAAACAAAGGTATCGCAACAATCTATAATTGTTTCGGAATCATCTTTGTAAATCGAGGCGATTTGTGTCAAACTTTGAAGAATAATCATACAAGATATGTTCCTGCTTCGGATCGTGGAAATCAGACGGTGAAAATCAGGAATTTTTCCTATATTTGCAAACTCGTCAAGCAAGCAGCGAACTTGAAACGGCAGCTTGCCGCCATATTCATTGTCTGCTTTTTCACAAAGCAGGTTGAACATTTGATACATAATCATTGCTATAAGGAAAGAGTAAGTACTATCGGTGTCGCTCATAATTACAAAAAAGGCCGTTTTGCGATCGCCCAGCTCGTCAAGCCCCAGCTCGTCATAAAGCATAATCTCCCGCAGCTCGTCAATATCGAACGGCGCAAGTCGGGCAGCGCAGGAAATAAGTATGCTTTTCAGCGTCTTTCCGGCAGCTTGCTTAAATTTTTTGTACTGTTTTACCGCAAGGCAATTCGGTTTTTCATTTTCCAAATCCTCAAACATAATATCTATTGGGCTTTGGTAATTCTCATCATCTTCTTTTACCTTGCACATTTCCAGCATTTCAATCATCATGGGTATGTTCTGATCCTCTGGCGGGGCTTCATACCAAAGGTAAGCGATAAATGCGGTGTATAATAATTTCTCGCAATCTTTCCAAAACTTATCCCCTGCCCCCTGCCCCTCTCCGTTGGTGTTTTCCATAAGGACACTTACCACTTTGAGAATGTCTTTTTCTTTGCGAATGTAGGATAAAGGATTGTAATGCAAAGACTTTGCAAAGTCGATCGTATTAAATGCTCTCACCTTGTAACCGTTTTTTGTAAACAAAAATCCGGTTTCCGGTAAGATAGTCCCTTTCGGATCAGTAATTACATAAGAACTATGTAATTGCATAAGTGACGGCTTTATTTCAGAGAAAGTCTTTCCTGATCCAGAGCCGCCGACAACAACAATATTTTTGTTCCGGTCGGCTTCAAAGTCTTTTACTTTCCCAACACTGATTTGCTCCGTTGCGGAAAGAGGTATGTTCATGTCCGGCGCAGGATCAACCAGTGGCTTAATGTCTTTTGCTGTTCCCCACCGTGCCGTGCCGTGTTCCTCACCTTTCATAAAGTTTTTTGATCCGAAAACATTGTAAATGTAGATCAGCCAAACTATAACTGCCCCGATCAGGCCAGAGGTCAAGCAAGTTTTACTTGTGCCGATAAAAAACGGTTTTGCCCTTATTGCCGGTAATATTCCGTCGATTGCAGTATTGATGTTTTCAAAAAGATTTCCTGAAAGCCCCTCAAACACAAGGGCTATTCTGTTGAATAGATAAAACACCAACAAAGACGCTATAAGGCTAAAAATAAACGCCGGTTTCGTGCTATGCTTCATCTTTCGTCATGCCCCCTATCTGCGCTCTTTTCCTTGTCAGGGGCTTTCTGGCGTTCGCTGGCTCTCTGCGCTGCCTTTTCTTCTGCGTCCCTCATTACTTCTTTAATTGGCCGTTTCTTGCCCTTGTCGAAGTCCTGAACACACTTTTGCAGCCCTGTATAAACTCGGTCTACGTCTTGCCCTTTGAAAAAAACGGTGTAGTTTCCAGAAGCGTGATCTTTCATAACGCTAAAATCGACAGAATATTTATTAAGCTCCCGACGAAAATTTTTCATATCTTCACCGGTAAGCTCAACCTGTTCCAGCTTTTTCCCTTGTAAATTGAGCTTTGACAAGCTCTGCTGTCCGTGTTGCACTTTGTCTTTGTTCTCAATTATTTGTCGGATTAAGGCTTTTAGGGCTTGTGCGGTAATTTCAACTGCTTTCCATTCAACCTTTATAGCCTGTTCCCCTAAATCTCCTGCCATTGTATACCCTCTTTCTATTTTCGGACACCGTTTTACGAACTAATTGTACACCATTTCGCTAGATGATGTCAACATATAAGCGTCATTTTCTTGTCAGATATTGGCTGGATTTTTCTTTTCAGCTTCACGGAAACCCTTATTGTGTCTGGATTTGCGCTTGTTTCACATATTTTGCCATGATATAATTTGTTCAGCGGTTTTATTATAAGCCGGTCAAGTAAGGTAGCTGTCCGAAAGGAATTAGGTGAGCTGACACGTTTTGCTTTATGCAAGTACTCACGGCCTGCACCTAAGAAAAAGCCTTGTTCGTAAGAGCAGGGCTTTTTTTCTTTGTTCTATCAGCTTCCCACCCAATCCCCCCAACCCCCCTTTCTCCCCCAAAGGGGGGCTTTAAGAACGGCTCATAGGCAGTAAAGGGGCTTTTGCGGCATATCCTCACTCCCTACGGTCGCTCCGGTATTCCACAGTCCCCTTGACTACCTATGCTTTTACGCTCCTGCCACCTTGCGGCGAAGGGAAAGAAGTAATAAGGATTACTTCTTTCCCCTCACCTGTCGGCATTATAGCGTAAAAGACGCAAAAGGGCGGGCGGCTCTGCTAAAAAAAGTAATAAGGCGGCTGCGCCGGTGTGCTGGCCGTCGTTGGTTTCTAAATCCGTGAATTTTGACCGGTTTAAGTTTTTGCATTTTTAGTACTATAAATGCTTGACACTATAAATTCAAAGTGGTATAATGGTTATAGTACCAAAGTACTAAAGTACCAATATGAAAGGCGGTTATATCATGGAGAAAATCAAAAGGGACACCAACACGGAGTTGATGAACAAAGTCTTTGAGCTGGTAAAGGAAAACGGCTGCTATGAAAAAGCCGGTGCTATTATGGATTACTTTCTGGCCGAGGATTACAGAGTGCGGGAGCTGACCGACTATGAATTTGATTTCATTGCACAGGTGAATTTCGGCGGCAGCGAGGGTATTTATATTGACTGTTATATTTCGGGACGCTTTGACGAGAAAGCCGCCCCCAGCGAAACCCAGCGGCTGCGCTGCGGTACTTTTAAGACGCTTGACGAAAGCCTTGACGCTATGAAGATCATGGGAGAGCTGACCGGCGCACTTACTTTCTTTGCACACAAATATGTCAATCGTGAGATTGACCGATATACCCCCACTTCACAGCGGGAAGCAGAAGAACGGAGAAAAGCAGAAAGGGCGGCGGCTTTATAGCCGCCCTACCCTATCAATGTAAATTAGTACCAAAGTACGAAAGGAGCATAGTACTATGAATGATGTTATCAATTCTTATACCTTTTACGCACAGCACCCCAGCGGTCAGTTTTACACTGTCACCGGCCACGGTAGGAACGAGCAAGAAGCATTTAATAACGCATTGGAGAAAACGCCGGCAACAGATACTTTGTTTTCAGAAAAGCCAGAGAAGCCCCAGCGCACACCTAACGTCAAGCCCATTACAGAGCGCAGCCCTAACCCCATTCCATTTTTTTATAAAGCGGGGCAGGAAGTCATAAACCGTAACGGAAGTGTTTACCGGATTTCCGCAGTTACCTTTCAAAGCGAACTTGTTTTAATTCGATCTGACGGCTGGCAGCTTATAGCACACAATCCGAAAATGTATATGGACAGCGGGAAGCTCCGCATGGAATGGGATTATAGCACCGGCGGCCATTTTACCGGAAACACATTTTAAGTACTATAATACCAAAGTATTAAAGCACTAAAGTACGAAAGGAGCAAGACACTATGAAAAAAATTACTTGCGTCGTTGTGCCGATCGGCCAGAAACCCTATGCAAAGGAGATTGACAACGACAACAACGCTATTCAAGAGCTTGTCGGCGGGTATTATGAGATATTACGGCTTTCTTCCCGCCTGTTACTGCTTTGTGATGAAGAAGCCAAGCTAAAGGGGATCAGAGGAAACCGGAGAATTGGCCGTGAGATTATAGCCGGACAGTTTATTATCGTTGGAGATTGTGGCGGGGACTATGCCAGTCTTGATAAATACGAGGTTGCCGCCATGATTGGCCGCTTTTCGACACAGGAAGATATTTCACCGGAAGAAACA
>Ga0334893_1000716_pt1 | contig 39759 bp, 26 predicted proteins | sample GraSluR3_MG_5_FD_207218 | JGI IMG/M metagenome (GOLD analysis project Ga0334893, IMG submission 207218) | Sludge microbial communities from methane-producing bioreactor in Wageningen University, Netherlands - Granular Sludge_09_05-R3 | ecosystem: Engineered > Bioreactor > Anaerobic >...
GACACCGGCCACCCCGACGTTGCAGCCTGCGGCCCGATCGATCATAATAAGCGATGTCAGCCGCGGCCGAGGGGGGTGATGGGGGGCCGCGCGAGCGGCGTCGTTCATCTTGTCGTCCGTTCCGGGGCGCCCGGCGGCGTTTTGCCGAGCCATGACGATATCCGGCCAGTCCGACAGTCTGCTGATCCAACGCATCCGCTCCGGAGAAGCCGAAGCCTGGACCGATTTGATCGCGCGCTTCGAAGGGCGGCTTCTGGCCTTCGTGCAAAGCCGGATGCGAAGCCGAGCCACGGCCGAGGACGTCGTCCAGGAGACGTTTATCGGCTTTCTGACCAGCCTGCCGAACTACGACGCGCAGCGGCCGCTCGAGGGGTATCTGTTTTCGATCGCGGCCCACAAGATCACCGATCAGCTCCGCCGCGAGGGGCGCCGCCCGACGCTGCCCCTGTCGCCGGCGTCGAGCAGCGCCCAGAGCAGTTGGGAGCCGTCGAGTCGGGTCCGCGTGGCCAGCAGCATCGCCCGCAGCGGCGAGCGGCGCCATCTCGAGGAGCGAGCCCTGGCCGCCGCGATGCGCCACCAGATCGAGCATTGGCGCACGCGCGGCGATTGGGACAAGATTCGCTGCGCCGAACTGCTCTTTGTGCGGGGCTGGGCGAACAAGGACGTGGCCGCCCAGATGGGCCTCACCGAGCAGGCGGTGGCCAATTACAAGTACGAGTTTTTGTCGAAGCTTCGCGCGGCCGTTCGCGGGCAGGGCCTGCCCGAGGAAGTCTTTCCCGAACTGTACGAAAGCTCGTGACGATGCCGAAGACGATCCGCCAATCCGATCTCGACGCCTACCTCGACGAGGCGCTTCCGCCCGAGGAGATGGCCCGCATCGAGAAGGCGCTTCGCAAGAGCGCCGAGTTGCGGCGTCAGTTGGCGGCGATCGCGGCTCGGCGCGACGCGGGGCTCCATTCGCTGGGCGCGATCTGGCGCCGCCACCGCGTGAGCTGCCCGACCCGCGAACAGCTCGGCAGCTACCTGCTCGGCGCCCTGCCCGAAGAGTTAGCCCAGTACGTCGCGTTTCATCTGGAGACGATCGGCTGCCGCTATTGCCAGGCCAATCTGGCCGATCTGCGCACCCGCCAGGCCGAGGCCCCCGACGCCGCCGAGACCCGACGCCGCAGGTACTTCCAGTCGAGCGCGGGCTATCTGGGCCGGCGGTAGGGGCGCACCGGCAAATGGGGTGGACGAATCGTTGTGGGGCACGTTTCCAACGTGCCTTCGGATTGTCGGCACGCTGGAAACGTACCCCACGAACGTACCCCAAAAACGCGCGCTGAGGAATCGCCATGAACACGGCTCGATGCGCTCGACGGCTGACGATCGGTCTGGGGCTCGCGGCGGTGGTGCTCTGCCGTGCCGCGTCTGCGGCCGGCGACTCGGGGGTGGCCTACCTCGCCGCGGAGGCTTCGGCCGACGCGCTGGAGTCCGAGTCGGCGGCCGCGCTGGAACTGGCCCGGCAGATCGCCTCGGCCACGCTGGTGATGCCCGCGGGCGGGGGGCGCTTCGTCGACGCGGGCGGTCGCGAGGTGGCGCTCGAGCGGTTCCGCGTCGTGTGGCATCACCAGGGCGATTCGAACACCCTGGCCGGACCGCTCTACGAGGCCGGCTCGCTCGACGCGCTGAAGGCGTATCTCGGCGAAGGCCGCAGCCTGTTTCTCTCGGGGGCGGCCCTGGCCCTGGTGCATTCTTTGGGAATCGAGACGGCCCGGCCGAGGCTCGGCCGGGGAGGCCGCGATCAGTACGTGGCCCAGTTGATCCCGGCCGCAAGGCATCCCATCTTCGCCGGGCTCGAGAAACGCGGAGTCGACCTCGACGAGAGCGTCGGGGGCAATCCGCGGGTTTGCGCCGTGCCGATCACCAGCGGGGGCTATCCGGCCTATGCCGATTTTCTCGGATCGGGTGGGCCCCATCGCGGCATGCTGCTGGCCCGGGCCGCGGCGGGCGACGAGAATCCGCTCGTCGAATACGAAGTCGCCGGCGGACGCCTGATCGTGCTCGGATGGCGTCTTGCCCACTACGGCCTGGCGCCGAACGCCCACCGGCGAAACCTCGAACGCCTGACGGCCAACGTGCTCGGTTATCTCGGCGATCCGCGCCAATGGCAGCCCGTCGTGCTCTCCGAAACCGCGGCGACCTCGCAAGCCGAAACGGGAGTCGCCAAGCCGAAATGGCAATCGCTCGAGATGGCGATTCGCGATCTGACCGACACGTTCGGCGAGCGCTATCCGAACGGAAGGCGGTACCTCGAACGTCTGCGCGCCCTTCGCCGTGCATGCGACGCCCGGGAGTTGACACCCGAGGCCGCGGTCGAGCGGTTCGACGATCTTCAGCGCGAGGCGCTTCTATCGAACCCGCTCGTGGATTTTGACCGTCTGCTGCTCGTCGAGCGGAGCCCGAAGCGGCTGGGGCTGCCGGCCAACTGGCAAAGCAACTCGAGCCTGCCGACCACGGGCTACGACAACCGGCTGGCCGTGCTCTCGCCGGTTGATCCCGAGGGCGAGCTGACCACGCTATACCGGCCCGACGACGGGCGATTCGTGGGCGACGTCGATCTCGATTTCGACGCGCGGCGCCTGCTCTTCTCGATGGCCGGCAGCCACGGGCGGTGGCAGGTGTTCGAGATGAACGTCGACGGATCGGGCCTTCGCGAGCTGCCCCTGATCAACGAGCCCGACGTCGACAACTACGACGCCTGCTACCTGCCCGACGGACAGGTGGCCTTCACCTCGACGGCCCCGTTCGTGGGCGTGCCCTGCGTCTACGGCAACTCGCACGTGACCAACCTGTACCGGTGGGATCGCGGCGGCTCGATCCGCCAGCTCACGGTCGATCAGGAGCACAACTGGTGCCCCACGGTGGCCCACAACGGCCGGATCATCTACCTGCGGTGGGAATACACCGACCTGCCCCACTCGAACTCGCGGATCCTCTTCCACATGAACCCCGACGGGACGGGGCAGATGGAGTATTACGGCAGCAACTCCTTCTTCGTCAACTCGTTCTTCTACGCCCGTCCCGTCCCGGGGCACCCGACCAAGGTCGTGGGCGTGGCCACGGGGCACCACGGCGTGGCCAGGGCCGGGCGCCTGCTGGTCGTCGATCCGGCCCTGGGCCGTCACGAGGCCGACGGCGTCGTGCGGGAGATCCCCGGCTGGAACCGGCGGGTCGAGCCGATCATCCTCGATCCGCTGGTCGACGGCGTGTGGCCGCAGTTCCTCCACCCCTACCCGCTGAGCGACAAGTACGTGCTCGTCTCGGCCAGGCCGGCGCCCGACGCGCTTTGGGGAATCTATCTGGTCGACGCGTTCGACAACATGACGCTCATCAAGCAGGTCGACGGCCACGCCCTGCTCGAGCCGGTGCCGCTGCGACCGACCTCGCGGCCGCCGGTGATCCAAGACCGCGTCGACCCCGAACGCCGCGACGCGGTGGTCTACATGACCGACGTCCACGTGGGCGACGGGTTGAAGGGCGTTCCGCGGGGCACGGTCAAGAAGCTGCGGCTGTTCACCTACCAGTTCAGCTACCGCGGCATGGGTGGCCTGCTGGGGGCGATCGGCATGGACGGGCCCTGGGACGTCAAGAAGGTGCTGGGCACGGTGCCGGTCGAGCCCGACGGATCGGCCAAGTTCCGCGTGCCCGCCTATACGCCCATCGCGGTGCAGCCGCTCGACGAAGACGGCCAGGCGCTGCAGCTCATGCGGAGCTGGTTCACGGCCATGCCGGGCGAAGTGCTCTCGTGCGTGGGCTGCCACGAGAAGCAGAACACGGTCACGCCCAACCGCCCGACGATCGCGGCCCGGCAGCCCGCGGCGGAGATCACGCCCTGGCACGGCCCCACGCGCGGGTTCGCCTTCGCCCGCGAGGTGCAGCCCGTGCTCGACCGTTACTGCGTGGGCTGCCACGACGGCGGCGCGGGCGGCGCGGGCCCGGCCCCGATCGACCTGCGCGGCGGCGAGATCATCGACGACTGGAAGTCGAACATCGCCGGCCACGTCAGCCCGGCCGTCGGGGGCAAGTTCTCGCGCTCGTACGTCGAGCTGCACCGTTTCGTGCGCCGCCCGGGCATCGAGAGCGACATCCGCCTGCTTACGCCGCTGGAGTTCCACGCCGGCACGACCGAGCTGATCCAGATGCTCCGCAAGGGCCATCACAACGTCGCGCTCGACGCCGAGGCGTGGGACCGCCTGATCACCTGGATCGACCTGAACGCCCCCTATCACGGCACCTGGAGCGAGATCGTGGGCCGCGATCAGGTCGAACCCCTGGCCGCGCGGGCCCGCGCGATGCGCAAGCGTTACACGGGCATGGACGAAGAGCCGGAGGTCATTCTCCCGTCGTCCGCTGAGCCGATCGAGCCGATTCTGCCCGAGCCGCTTCCCGAGGCGCCGCCGGAGCCGCCGGCCTGCGAGGGCTGGCCTTTTGACGTCGGCGAGGCCCGGCGACGCCAGGCCGAGGCGGGCCCGTTCGAGGACGAGGTCGACCTGGGCGACGGGATGAAGCTTGCGCTGGTGCGCATTCCGGCGGGCCGATTCGTCATGGGCGACGCTCACGGGCACGCCGACGAACGCCCCCCGTCGGTGGTCGCCATCGATCGGCCCTTCTGGATGGGCCGCTGCGAAGTGACCAACCGGCAGTTCGCCCGGTTCGATCCCGGGCACGACAGCCGGGTCGAGCCGATGCACGGCTACCAGTTCGGCATCCGCGGCTATCCGGTCAATCGGCCCGACCAGCCCGTGGTGCGAGTCTCGTGGGATGACGCCACGGCCTTCTGCGATTGGCTCAGCGAGAGGACGGGCCGGCGGTTCCGCCTCCCGACCGAGGCACAGTGGGAGTACGCCTGCCGCGCGGGCACGGCGACGGCGATGTGGTACGGCGACCTCGACGCCGACTTCTCGCGGCGGGCGAACCTGGGCGACGCGAAGCTCCAGGAGTTCGCGCTGGATACGTACATCCAGGTCCGCTTGATCGACAATCCGAACCCCTACGACGATTGGGTGCCGAAAGACGATCGCTTCAACGACGGCGGATTCGTCTCGACCGAGGTGGGCCGCTACGCGCCCAACCCGTGGGGACTTCACGACGTGCACGGCAACGTCTGGGAGTGGACGCGATCGGCCTTGCGGCCCTATCCCTACGACGCCCACGACGGGCGCAACGAGCCGGGCGCGCCGGGCCCGCGCGTGGTGCGCGGCGGATCATGGTACGACCGCCCCATGCGATGCCGCTCGTCGTTCCGCCTGGCCTATCCGCCGTACCAGCGGGTATTCAACGTGGGGTTCCGGGTGGTGATCGAAGGGGAATGACTTGCGCCGGCCGCCCTCGTCGCGACGGATTGCGGCCGGGCGATGCCCGAGGTCGCGCCCGTCTGGTACAATGACCGGCTCCTCCGTTTCTCGACGCACGTCCCCGGGAGCGCCAGACCATGAACCTGCTTGCCATGTCCGTCGCGTTGGCCTTGACGCACACGATCACGTACGACGCCGAGGTGATGCCCGACCGGGCCCGGCCGCCGTGGTCGTTCCGCGAGGTCGAAAACTGCTCGGCCGTCGTCGACGGCGGCGTGCTCCACGTGCGCGACGAGGGCACCGCGCAGGGCGAGCTGCAATTCATCAGCTACCCGTGGGGAGCGATCGCCGACCGGCCCCACAGCGTCGAGGCCCGGGTCAAGGTCGGGAGCTGCTCGGGCCAGGCGGGCGTCATCCTGATTGCGGCCGATGGCGTGCGGGAGGTCGGCTTGACGCTCTATCCCGACCGAATCGAGGTCGGCCGCCTCGAGGCGAGCGCCGAGGTCGATCTGGCCGGCGACTTCCGCGTGGTCCGACTCGAGATGATCGGCGACGACGCCCTCGTCAAGGTCGACGGCACGACGGTGCTCGATCTGACGGGCAAGTCGACGTGGGACGCCCACGCCGGGCGCAACCTGGTCGGCTTCGGGAGCCTCAGCTCGGCGGCCACGGGCGAGGCTTGGTGGGATCGGGTGACCTGGTCGGCCGAGCCGCCCGAGGTCGAGGTCTACGCGAACGCCGAGCATCATGTCGTCTTCAAGGAGGAGGACGTTTACGCTTGCTTCCCAAGCCTTTATTCATACGACGACGGCATGCTGGTCACGAGCTTCGGGACGCGGGTGCGGCGGAGCCACATCGACAACACGGGCGGGTCGGCGCGCATGGTCAGCCGCGACGGCGGCATCACTTGGGAGAAGGCCGGTGCCGACGTGCCCAGCTACAACCCGGCCGCAATCCGCGCCGACGGCCACTTGGCGATTGCCGGCGCGATCGGCTGGCGTTACGTCGACGAGGGCGAGGCCGAGCGACTCAAGGCCGAGGGCCGGACGATGCGCGCCGTGCGCCCGGGCACGGTCGCCTACCTCAGTGGGGCTCGCTCGATGGTTCGCACCCTCGACGGCGAGGTGGTTCGTCCGTGGACGGAGATCGAGGTGCCACCCGGCGGCGGGATGATGACCTTCCACCAGGCCGCCTACCTGAACCTGGGCGGCGGCGTGCGCCTGGTGGCCATCTACGGCACCGGGCCCGAGAACCGGCGCAGCGCCTACGTGCTGCGGACCCACGACGACGGCGACACGTGGGCGTGCCTGCCCATGGCCTTGGGCGACGAGCGCATGGCCTACAACGAGACCGCCCTGGCCGCCAACGCCGAGGGCCACGTGATCGCCCTGCTGCGGACCGCCGAATCGACCGACAAGGGCGAGGCCGGCTACCTGTACCAGGTGACTTCGACCGACGGCGGCACGACGTGGTCACGGCCGGTCAATACGCGCATCTGGGGCTACCCGGCCCATCTGCTGCGCCTGCCCGACGGGCGCCTGCTGGCGACCTACGGCTATCGCCGGGCTCCCATGGGGATCCGCGCCTGCCTGAGCCGCGACGGCGGGAAGAGCTGGGACGTCGAGCGCGAGATCGTGCTGCGGGCCGACGGATTCGGCAGCGGCAGCGACCTCGGCTACCCGATCACCCAGCGCCTGGCCGACGGAACCCTGGCGACGATCTACTACTTCAACGGCATCGACAACGTGACGCACGTCTGCCTGACGCGGTGGACGCCGCCCCCGGCCCTCAACGGAGCCGAATAATTCGGTAGTTGCTGTTGAAACAGCCCGGCCCGTCGGCGCGATAGATTTTGTCGTCGGGGCCCACGGCGTAGGTGTACCGCGAATCGACCTCGTACTCCTCGCCGTGGAAGACGAAATGGCCGACCCCCCGAATCGCATCCGAGAATTCGTGGGCGGCCCGGCTCTCGACGGCCTCGCGGTAATCGGCCGACGCCTTCTGGATCGCGAGAAACTCGTTGCCGTTCTGCGTGATCGTGTCGGAGAGACGCCCCGCCGCGGCGATCGACTGCCAGCCGGCGTGCACCCACGTCTCGGGCACGGGTTGGCCGTTCGGAAAGAACCCCACGCCTCGATGATCCACGGTGATGCCGTACCACTGCTGGCGCATGTCGCCGGGCGGGAACAGGGGAACTCGCGTGCCGGGGGGACTGCGCCGCAGTTGCTCGACGCACCACGGGTGGGCCCCCTCGAACGCTTGCTCGTTGATCGGCGTGAGCCCGTTCGACGCGCAAGCCGGCCCCGTCGGCGGCGTTGGCGCGACAAGCTCGATGCCCCCAAGGACGGGCGCCGGGCCGGGGCCGGGCCCGTCGGATTCCGACCAGAGGATGCCGAACGACGCCATCACGAACAGACACGTCGCGGCGGCAAAGACCGTCACAAGGACCGCGTTGTTGAAAAGGAGACTCTTCATGCGGGTTATCCCTTTCGTCGGAAGGTCGTGGGTGGGCGATTCTCAACAAGTGTATGACACGAAAGCGGGGTGTTGGGGCCGTTCGACGGGGTGGCGCCGCGAGCCGACTCCGGCCCGATGGGCACACGGTTCGTGCCCGCGGGCGATCGCTCGGCGCTTGCTTGCATCATGCAGGTCGTTTCCTGCCAACGACTTGCGTTTCCAGACCCAGGGAGAGCCCGTCGGGGGCCCGTGAGGGGAGGCCTATCTGGAGAGCTTTTCGTTGACACTCGATTTTGCCCAGTTTACAATCGACGTAGGTTCTTTTCTCCGAAAAGCTTACCCACTCGTTCGGCATCCGTCCGGCTTCTCGGGCAACGATGCCGTGGAAGAGGCACGTTTCGTACTAGCCGGGCGATGCGGCCCGAAGACCGGATCTCCCTGCCGGAAAGGAGTACCTCAGTCATGGCGCGCGAGAGTCAGGGACTACAAATCGCGTTGATCGTGTGTGTGATCTTCACCATCCTCTTCATGGTGACCACGTTCATCTTTGTGAGCCAATACCGAGAGGCCGCCACCGAGCGCGACACGGCTCGCACCGAAAAGCAGGAAGCCGAGACGGCGGCCCGCAACACCACCGAAGAGAACATGAAGCTGCGAGCGCTCATCGGCGGGGCCGCCACCGAGTCGATGGAGGCGCTGACCGAGCAGTTCAACAACCAGATCAAGGAGTTCGCGGCCAGCCTGCCCGAGGGAAGCCAGACCTACACCGAAGCGCTGCGCTACCTCTATAACACGCTCAACGAGCGGAGCAGCTCGTTGAGCACCGCGAACGACACGATCAAGGACCTGACGGCGAAGATCGAAGGCCTCGAGAAGGCCAAGGAGCCCCTGGTCGCCCAGCAGCAGCAGCGGGCCGACCAGGCCAGCGCGACGTTGATGCAGGAGACGAACAAGTTCCAGCAGGACCGGGCCGCCATCGTCGAGCAGCAGCAGCAGTTGCAGGCCCAGTTGCAGCAGCAGCGCGAGAAGGCCCAGGCCGACCAGCAGCAGCTCCAAACGCAGTTGGCTTCGGCCAACGCCCGGATCGAGGAACTCGGCCAGAGGAACCGGGATAACAGCAGGAAGATCAACGAGATCCTCACGCCGACCTTCGAAACGCCCGACGGCAAAATCCTGTGGGTCGACCAGCGATTCCGAACCGTGTGGATCGACCTGGGGCACGGCGACGCGTTGCGGCGGCTCGTCACGTTCAGCGTGTATCCGGCCGACACGAGCGACGTCAGCCAGGTCGGAGGGAAGGCGAGCATCGAGGTCACCAAGCTGCTCGGCGCCCATCTGGCCGAGGCCCGCCTGATCGAGGACGACCCCAGCAATCCCGTCATGGCGGGCGACGTGATCTACACGCCGGTCTGGGCGCCCGGCGCGCGGGAGCACTTCGCCCTGACCAACGGCCTCGACATCAACAACAACGGGAAGAGCGACCTGGATCGCGTTCTGAGCATCATCCGCATGAATGGCGGCGTGGTCGACTACTGGATCGACGACGAGGGCAACGCGTACGGCGAGATGACGCCCGAGACCCGTTTCCTCATCGTCGGGCGGCCGACCGAGCCCACCGACAGCAAGGAGGCTCAAAACGCCCGCACCGAGATCGAGCGAGCCGCCGACGAGCGGGGCCTCACCCGCATGAACCTGCCCGAATTGCTCAACAAGATGGGCTGGCGCGAGCATGCCCCGGTGACGACGTTCGGAGGAGCCGGCGATGCGGCCGACTTCCGCGCCCTGCCGCCCGAGGGAATCCCGCCCCGGTCGACGGGCACGGTCTCGCCGCTGTTCCAGGAGCGACGTCCGCCACGTCCCACGAGCCGCACGGCGTACTGACGAATCGCCGCCGCGCTCAGCCGGCGGGCGCGTCGATGCCCGCAAACAGCCGTCGGCGAAGTGCCTCGAGCTGCGAGGCCGACCGTCCTTGAAACGGCCCGCCCGCGGCGGCCTCGAGCCGGCGCGGGTCGAGGAAAAGCCAGGCGGGCTCATCGAGCCGCTGTTCTCTGGCGATCCGCCACAGAAGCCACCGCTCGCGCCACCGCAGGCCGTGCGCGCCGCAGAGCCTGACGAACAGCATCCAGCGACTGTCGGTCGGACGACGCCCGTCGCAACGTTCGAGCAATCGGGCCAGGAGCCAGACGCCCAGCGCCAGCGCCGCCACGACGCTCAGCCCCGTGAGGAAGTACCCCGACTCGATCCGGCCCTCGCGTTGTTGGATCTCCCGGGCGAAGGGCTCGAGGAGATTGGTTTGCGCCCACGGCGCGAGCTTCGGCCAGGGGCTCATCGCGGCGTCTCCCGGGATTCGAGTGGTACGTCCGGCGCGTGGAAAGGTGCGCCCGCGACGCGCAGGCAAAGGCTTTCGGCGGCCGCCTCCTGGACGTCCGGGCTGAAGTCGTCGAGGGCTCGTTCGAGGGCCCCGCGGCTTCGCGGCGACGTGGCGAAGCCGAGGGTGTAGGCAGCCCGGGCGCGCACCCCCTCGTCGTGGTCCGTCTCGAGCAGCCCCACGATCACGTCCTCCAAGGGTTCCACGACGTCGATCGCCTCGGCGATCGCCAGGGCTCTCGCCCGCCGCGAGACGATCCGCGAGGTCAATTCGGCCCTGAGCCGAGGAATCGTCTCCCGATCGACTTTGCCGACCAGCGCCCCGGTGCTCCGTCGCACGTGGTCGTCCAGCCCGTCGAAGGCGACCAGGAAGCGGTCGAAGGTGAACTCCGCCAGGCTGGCGCGGGCCGCCTCGCGAACCATCGGGTGCGGGCTGTCGACCAGGTCGACCAGCCGAGTGAGCGAACCGCAGATGCCCCGGCCGCGAAGCTGGGCCGCGGCCTTCGCTTGGACCTCGGCGTCGGGATCGTTCAGCGCCATCTCGACCAAGGCATTGGCCTCGGCGCCGTAGAAATCGTTTAATGCCTCGGCGGCGGCGCGGCGGCCCTCGCGCGCTCCGTACAGAAGCAGGCGTCTGACCATCTTGAACGCCTGCGTGCGCGGCACGGCCGAGTGCATCACCAGCCATAGCGCCGCTTGCTGGCAGGCGCCGTCGAGCGCCTCGACCAACCAGGGTTCCTCCTCGAGCCACGCCAGCGACTCGATTCGCTTGACGTTCTGCTGGAGCACCCTGCCCGGCCGGTCGGCAATCTTGCGGAACAGGCCGCCGAGAAACTCGGGGTCGGTGCGCTTGGCGGCCAGCGACAACACGCCCAGGGGCGCCCCGGGGTCATCCAGGAACGACAGCAGCAGCTCCATGACGCCCGGCGCCGTGCTCTTCGACAGCAAATCGAACAGCGGCAGGTGCGCGGGGTGATGGGCGTCGCGGAGAAACCGCCCCAGTCCCTCGTGGTCGCGCCGCACGAGCAACAAGAACGCCTCGAGGACCTCGCGACGGCGGTGCTTCGCGTACCGATCGACCGATCGCTCGAGCACGGCGACCGCGTGCTGCCGTACCAGATCGGGATCGCGCCGCAGATGGTCCTGGACCGGCGAGCCCAGTTCGGCGCCGAGGGCGCCGACCAGGGCGAGCAGGGTCGCTCCGGTCAACTCGACCTCGGGATTCGAGGGGGCTTCCAGGGCGTTGACCAGGGCGGGAATCAGATCGTACTCGCGAAAGCGAACCGCCGCCGAGCAGCCGTTGACCGCCAGTCGCCGGTCGGTCGAAAGCACGGCGTCGCGCACGGCGTGCGTGAGCCGGTCGCGATGGGCGTCGACGATTTGCCGCGTCGCGTCGTCGAGCCGGTCCCAGCGCCGGACGATCTCGCGATGGCCCGCCAAATCGCGGCGCACGAGCAGCGCGCGCAGCGCCCCTTCGCGAATCGCCGCGTCGGGCGAGTCGAGCCCCAGGAGCAGAACGCGGACCGCCGCCACGTTCTGCGTCTGGGACAGCACTCGGAACGTGGTCTTCAGCCCCTTGTCCAAGAAGAAGCCGCCTTCCTTCAGGGTGCCGCCCCAGGCGGGCTCGGCACGGTCAAACGCTCGTTGGCAGAACCTTGTCAAGCATTACTAGTATTGCCCAAGCCCAACACCGCGGCGGCCAAGGGGACCCGATTTCGAGCGGCCGAGACCGGTACACCCGGGGCAACCGTCGCAAACGGCATGCACGGAACCCCGATCAGCCCACGGGCTGGCGAGACGGCCCCGTCGTCGACGACCTCAGGGCGCCTCAGCGCTTCAGGGCGAGAAGCCGCCGGGGATCGTCGGTGTAGATGCGATCGACGCCCAGATCCAGCAACCACCGCATCCGGGCCTCGTCGTTCACGGTCCACGCGCCGGCCTCCTTGCCCGCCCGGTGAATCTTGTCGACCTTCTCCTTCGTCACGACGCTGTGGTGCAGCACCAGGGCCTCGAATCCGCGGTCGCGGGCGATGCGCAAGTCTTCGTCGAGGTCGGAGTCGGACCGATCCCAGAAGACGGGAATCTGCGGCGCGAGCCGCTTGACCTGCGTCATCCACTCGAGATGGCCGTCGTTGAACCCGACCCATCGCTCGGCGCCCAGACGCTGCACCAGGCCGACGGCGTCGGGCACGCAGTCCGTCTTGGGCTGGATCGACACCCGCGTCTTCTCCTGTCCCATCACGAGGCGCAGCACGTCCTCCAGGAGCGGAATCGTGTGTTTGGGGCAGGTCTCGAGCGTCAACCCGCGCTGGCGCCGGAATCCGGCGGCCACGTCGACCTCGAGACAGTTCGTCGTAGGTGCTCCGGGTCACGTCGAGGTTCCAAAACGATTCCCCGCAATGGGTTGCTCGTCTTCCGCGGAATACGTCTCGACGGGCCGTCGGGAAATTGCTTTTCACCGTTTTCCGACCGGCAACCCGCTGGCGCGGGGATCGGTTGCGTAGCAGAATGCCGGCACCTCAGCTCGCTCGCCGCAAACCCGGGGAGGTCGGGCTCATGCAGATTCGGGTAACCATGCTCCCGACGACAACGCAACCGGCTCGCCTTTTTCACCCGCCCAGCCGAGCCCGGACGGTCTCGGCCAGGGCCAGCATGGTTTCGACGTCGAGTTGCTCGGCCCGGGTCGAGCCCTTGATGCCCACTTGCGCGAGGATCGCGTCGACCTGGGGCTTGTCGAGCCGCTTCTTGAACGCGCTGAGCAGCTCCGACCGGATGAACTTGCGCCGGTGGAAGAACATGGCGCGCACGAACTCGTGGAAGAACGCCCGGTCGGGGATCCGCGCGCGGAGCCGGTCGTCGACCGCCAAGTGGACGATCGCCGAGGTGACTTTGGGCCGGGGCCAGAAGGCGGCCGGCGGCATGAGCCGGATCGTCTCGACCCGGCACTGGCTCTGCAGCCAGACGCTCAGCGCCCCGTAGTCCTTGGTCGAGGGCCGGGCCACGATCCGATCGGCCAACTCCTTCTGGATGGTCACGGTCATCGAGCGCGGCGGGCGGTCCAGGGCCAACAGGTTGCTGACGATCGGCGTGGCCACCACGTAGGGCAGGTTCGCCACGAGCTTGAACTGCCGGACGGGGTCGGCGTCCAGGTGCCCCGCTACCGCCTCGAGCACCTCGGGAGCCAAACGATGCTTGCCGGCCAGGGCGTCGCATGGAAGCCGGGTGACGTTGTCGAGGCCGTGCAACTCCTCGCCCGCCAGCCGGAACAAGTCTCGATCGATCTCGACGGTCACGACGGCGGCGACTTGCGGGGCGATCAGGGCCGTGAGCGAGCCCGTGCCCGTGCCCACTTCGAGCACCACGTCGTCGGGCGCCAGCTCGGCCGTGGCGAGCAGCAGCTTCTGAAGGTTCAGGTCGATGAGAAAGTTCTGCCCCAGCTTGGTGCGGGGCGCGACGCCGGCCTCGTCGAAGCGCCGCATCAGGTACGAGAGCGTCTGGTTGCGCGATGATCCGGTCGACACTATTGCCAGTCTCTTGCCTCGAGCAGTCGCTCGACGTACTTGGCCAACAAGTCGGTCTCGAGGTTCACCTTGTCGCCGACTTTCATGGGCCCCAACGTGGTCACGGCCAGCGTGTACGGAATGAGCGCGACGCTGAAGCGGTCGGGATCGCTGTCGACGATCGTCAGGCTCACGCCGTCCACGGCGATCGAGCCCTTCGAGGCCATTTGCATGCTGAGCGTCCTGGGCAACTGGAACCAGAAGTCCGACCATTCGCCGTGGTCGCGTCGCTCGAGCAGGGTACCCGTCCCGTCGACGTGGCCGGTGACGAAATGCCCCCCGAGGCGATCGCCCACGGCCAGGGCCCGCTCGAGATTCACGGGGCTTCCCGCCGCGAGATCCCCAAGGTTGGTTCGCGAGAGAGTCTCGGGGCCGGCCTGGAAGGCCATGGTTTCGTTGTCCGTCTCGATCACGGTCAGGCAGCAACCGTTGACCGAGATGCTGTCGGCCACCTTGGTCTCGCGGGCGATTTTGGGCTCGCGAACGACCAATCGACAGCCGGGCGGTTCGTCGATGATCTCGGCCACGCGGCCCAGCGCTTCCACAATCCCAGAAAACATCGGGGGTGCCTCATACTCAGCTTGGACGGAACAATAACCCCTAACCGAGGGAGTGCCTCGCACGATTCAGGGCGTTCATGGTATCGCGCCCAAGGCCGTTTGGGAAGCAAGTCCGTTCGTCGTGCCGACCTGGACCGGCGCCGGCACCAGGACTACGACCTGAGGCAATGCTCTCGGGCAACGCCCTGTCGTGCTGCGCGTGGCGTTGGCCGTGTTGGGCGAATCGTTGCGGGGGGGTTTTGTTCTCCATTGGCCGCGACCGTGAGTTTTGCACCGTCGTGCCAACCGTGGTATCTTGCGGTCTGGAACGATTGGCCTGCTGTGTCGGAATCCAAACGGAGGAGGAATCCCATGCGATCGACCGCGCGAACGAGCATCCTATGGATTGCGGTCTGCACGCTGCTTGGCGCCCTTGCGTCGGCCCGCCTCGAGGGCGCTGAGCTTCTGGTGGGCGGAGCGACCGTGAGCATCACGCCCGACGAGCCGGTGGCGTTGTCGGGGCAGTTTCACACGCGAATCGCGCGAAACGTCGAAGCCCCGTGCACCGCGACCGCCATTGCCCTGGAGACCCGCGACGGCGAGAAAGCCCTCGACCAGGCGATCGTGGTGTCGTGCGACCTGGTGGCGATTCGCGGGACGATCCAGGATCAGCTCCGCGAGCGGCTCGCCGGACGCCTGCCCGACTTCGACCTCAAGAAGCTCTTCCTTGCGGCCACGCACACCCATACCGCGCCGGTCATGCTGGAAGGCCGGTACGATATTCCCGAGGAAGGCGTCACGCAACCGAGCGAGTACGTCGAGTTTCTGCTCGACCGGCTCGCCGACGTGGTGGTCAACGCCTGGGAGGCGCGCAAGCCCGGTGGCGTGAGTTGGGCTCTGGGACATGCCGTGGTAGGGTACAATCGCCGGGCGGTCTATGCCGACGGGACGGCCGTCATGTACGGGGCGACCGACAAGCCCAGCTTCCGCGGCATCGAAGGTTACGAGGACCACGGAGTCGAGATGCTCTTCTTCTGGGACAAAGAGAGGCAAGTCACCGCGGTGGTGATCAACCTCGCGTGCCCCGCCCAGGAGGTCGAAGGCCGATCGGCCGTCAACGCCGACTTCTGGCACGACGTGCGCGAGGAGCTTCGGCAACGGTACGGCGAGCATTTGCTGGTCGCGGGCCTGCCGAGCGCGGCGGGCGACCAGTCGCCCCACCTCATGTACCGCAAACGGGCCGAGGAGCGGATGCGCAACTTGCGGGGCCTGACGCGCACCCAGGAGATCGCCCGGCGCATCGTGGCCGCCGTCGACGACGCGGTCGAGCTGGCCAGAATCGACGTCCGCTACGACGTGCCCCTGGTCCACCGGGTCGAGCAGATCGAACTGCCGGTCCGCAAGGTCACCGAAGACGAAATGAAGCGGGCCAAGGCGAATGCCGAGCGCTATCGAAGCAAGGAAAAGCCCAGCTCGGGCGACTTGCGACGCGCCCAGTGGCACCAGGCGGTCGTCGATCGCTACGAGAGGCAGGACGCCGATCCCTTCTACCCGATGGAACTGCACGTCATCCGACTCGGCGACGTGGCCCTGGCCACGAACCCCTTCGAGCTGTTCGTCGACTTCGGCATCCAGATGAAGGCGCGAAGCAAGGCGGTGCAGACGTTCGTCATCCAGTTGGCCTGCGCCTCGGGCATCTACGTGCCGACCGACCGAGCCGCTCGAGGCGGTGGATACAGCGCCATCGTCGAAAGCAACCTCGTCGGGCCCGAGGGAGGTCAAATGCTCGTCGAGCGGACCGTCGAGGCGATCAATGCCATGTTTGCCGAGTGACGGGCCTGAAGTATGGCGACGAGGGGATCGCGCGCGGCGAGGCGGGAGGCACCGGGCAAGGCCCCGAAAATCGAGCGGCGCCGATGCCTGATCGACGCCGCCGGGTGCTGTCCTATGGACACGCTCGCGTTTCGGATCCTTCACCGAAGGAAGCGAAAAAACAGCAACCCAGCCAGGATTCCCGAAGGAGGTCGACCATGCGATCCGTCGCGACTGCGCTTGCCGCCATGTTACTCGGCCTTGGGTCGCTCTGCGCCGACGTGCAGGCCGCGACCGAGCTTTACGTCGCCACGTCGGGCGACGACGCCGACCCGGGCACTCGAGAGAAGCCCTTGGCCACGGTCGGCAGGGCCAAGCAGGCCGTGCGGGAGCGGATTGCCGCGGGGCTGACCTCCGACGTCGTGGTGTGGATCGGCGAGGGCACCTATCGGCTCGACGAGACGCTCGTGTTCGGACCCGAGGACTCGGGCACCGAGCAGTTCGCCGTAGCCTATCGGGCGTGTGCCGGCGCGAAGGTCACCCTGAGCGGCGGACGGCCCATCACCGGTTGGCGGAAGAGCGACGGCGAGGTCTGGAGCGCGACCGTGCCGGGCGTCACAAAAGGCTGGACGTTCCGCAACTTGTTCGTCGACGGGCGCCGGGCCGTTCGCGCGCGCACGCCCAACGTCGACGCCGAGCCCAACGGCCGCCAGCTCAAAGCCGTCGAGATGACCAAGGACCGGGCCCGCTTCACGGTGACCCTCGAGCCCGGCGTGCTGGGCGACTGGAAGAACCCTTCCGACGTCGAGCTGATGATCGCCGGCAACTGGGCCATCAACCGGAAGCGCGTCGAGCGGATCGACCACGTGGCCAACGTGGCGACCCTCGCCCCGCCGCACCAGCACGGGCCGGCCTACATCTTCCCCAGCGCGGGGCGGTGGTACCACGTCGAAAACGCGCGGGAGCTGCTCGACCAGCCGGGCGAGTGGTATCTCGACCGCACCACCGGGATCGTGAGCTACCTTCCGCGCGAGGGCGAAGACATGACCTCGGCCGAGGTCGTGGCCCCCGTGCTCGAGCAGCTCGTCGTGGTCGCGGGCACGCGGGAAGAGCCGGTTCGCAACTTGCACTTCCTGGGCATCCGGTTCGAGCACACCGACTGGCGGCTTCCCGACGAAGGCTACATGGGCATCCAGGCGTGTCACTACGGCCGGCACCCGCACCGGGGCCGGCGATGGCTGCACGTGCCGGCCGCCGTCTGCTTGACCGACGCGCAGGGGTGCAGTGTCGAAGACGGCGTGCTCGCCCGGTTGTGCGGCTCGGGCGTCGAGCTGGCCGACCGCTGCCGCGACGGCGCGATCCGCGGCAACCGCCTGTTCGAGATCAGCGCCAACGGCATCATGGTCGGCGGGCCGCGCGACGAGGCCGACGTGCCCAAAGCGAACGAGGTGAGCAACAACCACGTCCACGGCTGCGGGCTCGAATACTACGGGGCGATCGGCATTTGGGTGGGATTCGCTCAGGGCATCCGGGTGGCGCATAACCTGGTCCATGACCTGCCGTACAGCGGCATCTCGGTGGGCTGGGAATGGAACGACCGGCCCACCGCGTGCCGCGAGAACCTCGTCGAGGCGAACCACGTCTACGACGTGATGAAGCGGCTCTGCGACGGCGGCTGCATCTATACGCTGGGCCTGCAGCCGGGCACGGTGATCCGCGCCAACCATCTGCACGCCGTCCACCGCAGCTTCATGGCCCAGGGCGCCCCGAACAACGGCATGTTCATCGACCAGGGGAGCAAGGGCTACTTGTTCGAGCGGAACGTCATCTACAATACGGCGGCCGAGCACGTCCGATTCAACCAGTGCCAGCGCGACTGGCACACCTGGCGCGACAACCACTTCGGCCACCCCGACGCGGTCAAGCAGTCGGGGGCCGCGATCATCGCCCAAGCGGGACTCGAGCCGGCGTACCGCGAGCGGCTCCTGGGCGAACCGTAGTCGTTCGGCCGAGTGAATCCCAACGTTGCCGGAATTGCCTCGTAGAACGGATGGGCAATCCGTCCTGCGAGGTGAAAACACCCACGCGAGAGTGTCATGACGCAACCGACGCCGCTCGAGCAGTATCGTTTCTTTCTCAAGGACACGATCCGGCGGACGATCGACTTCTCGCAAACCGGGCAGAGTCGCGGCGTCGCGCCGCCCCCGATCGAGAAGCCTTTCGCGTCCGACGCCCGGCGCGTCGGTCTGGCGCGCCCGGGCGCGTGGCAGGGCATTGCCCCGATCGACTTGGCGACCGCGGTGGCTCGCCGCAAGAGCCGGCGGAGCTTCCAGCGCGAGGCGCTGACGCTCGATGAGCTCGCGTTCCTGCTCTGGGCGACGCAGGGCGTGCGCGAGCGGATCGACCGTTTCACGGCCCTGCGGACCGTGCCGTCGGCCGGTGCCCGGCACGCGCTGGAGACCTATTTGTGCGCGTTCCGGGTCGCGGGGCTCGATGCCGGTTTCTATCGCTACCTGCCGCTGGAGCACGAACTCTTGTTCCTCTTCGAGGAAGATCGCGCCGCCGAGAAGATCGCCGAGGCCGCGTTGGGGCAGTCGTTTGTCGGGCGCTCGGCCGTGACCTTCCTCTGGACCGCCGTCCCCTCCCGCATGGAATGGCGCTACGATCTGGCCGCCCACAAGGTCATCGCCGTCGACGCCGGCCACGTGTGCCAGAACCTCTACCTGGCGTGCGAGGCGATCGGCGCGGGCACGTGCGCCGTGGCCGCCTACGATCAACAGCGCATGGACCGACTGCTCCGCGTCGACGGAAGCGACGAGTTCACCATCTACCTGGCACCCGTGGGGAAGGTCGAGGCCAAGCGCCGGGCGGACATGGCGGGGGCCGTCTGACCTATCCCCTTTCCTGCTTGCCGCCGGCCGTGCTTTGGACCACGCCACGGCGTCGCAACGGGCAACGCTCGGACCCTGGCACGCCCGCGCCCGCCCTGCTAGAATCGCCGTCTTCCAACGCGCGTTGGGCGGAACTCGCACTCGGCGAACCAGAGGGATCGACGCAATGAAGGTGCTGGTGGTAGGCAGCGGCGGACGCGAGCACGCCCTGGCTTGGAAGATCGCGCAGAGCCCCCGGGTCGAGCGGGTGTTTGTGGCCCCCGGCAATGCGGGCACGGGCGCCGACGCCGAGAACGTCGATCTTGGCGCCGACGATTTTCCCGCCTTGATCCGATTCGCCAAGCAGAACCAGGTGGCACTGACCGTCGTGGGGCCCGAGGCTCCCCTGGCCGCCGGCATCGTCGACGCCTTTCAAACCGAGCAACTCCGCGTTTTCGGCCCGACCAGGGCGGCCGCGGCATTGGAGGCGAGCAAGGTCTTCTGCCGCGACCTGCTGCGAAGCGCCGACGTGCCCAGTGCCGAGTATTGGAGCTTCCGCGACGCCGAGGGCGCCGAGAAGTTCCTGAACGAGCGGGAAGACATTCCGATCGTGGTCAAGGCCGACGGCCTGGCCGCGGGCAAGGGCGTGATCGTGTGCGACAACCGCGTGCAGGCCGTCGAGGCGGTCAACCGCATCGCCCGCCAGAAGGAGTTCGGCGGGGCGGGCGACCGGCTGCTGCTCGAAGAGCGCCTCCACGGCGAGGAGGCGAGCGTCCTGGCCGTCACCGACGGCCGGACGATCGTCACCCTGCAACCCGCCCAGGACCACAAGCCGGCCCACGACGACGACACGGGCCCCAACACCGGCGGCATGGGCGCCTACTGCCCCGCCCCGCTGGTCGACGACGCGATGCTCCACTGGATCGAAGAGCACGTGCTCGTTCCCACGGTGCACGCCATGAAACGGGCGCGGCGGCCGTTCCGCGGCGTGCTCTACGCGGGGCTGATGATCACGAACCAGGGCCCCAAGGTGCTCGAATACAACGTCCGCTTCGGCGACCCCGAGTGCCAGCCCCTGCTGATGCGGCTCAAGACCGACCTGGTCGACGTGCTCGAAGCAACCGTCGACGGCCGGCTCGAGGAGATCGGCTCCCTGGCGTGGGATCCCAGGCCGGCCGTCTGCGTCGTCATGGCCAGCGAGGGCTACCCGGGAAGCTACAAAAAGGGGCTCCCGATCCGCGGGCTCGACGAGGCCGGCAAGCTCGACGACGTCAAGGTGTTTCACGCCGGCACCAAGCTCGTCGAGGGCCGAGTCGTCACCGCGGGCGGTCGCGTCCTGGGCGTTACCGCCCTGGGCGACAACATCGCCAAGGCCAAGGCCCGCGCCTACACGGCCGTGAAGAGCATCCGCTGGCCCGGCGCCTGGTGCCGCAAGGACATTTCCGACAAGGCCCTGCGGTAGACGGTCCCGGGCGCGGCGAGGGTCGACCTCGCGCGTCGCCGACCGTTCGCCGGGCGCGTCTGCGGTCAACGATTCGACAAACGGCGCACGCTCCCACGCGCAGCCTCCAAATCGCCGCGCGCGACCGCCGCGGCCGCGACTTCGAGAGCCTCGATCTGATCGGGGGTGAAGGGAACCGCGGCCCCGGGCGGCGGGGGATCGCCCACCAGATGCCGGGCGATGGCGGCGGTCAGCCGGTCGAGCCCCTGACCGGTCAATGCGCTGACGACCGGGCCGTCGGGGCGACGCGAATCGGGGCGCGGGGGCAGGTCGCACTTGTTCAGCACGATCAACGCTCGAGGATGGGCCTCGACCAACGCATGTTGCTCCGACGACCAAGGCCGGCTCAAGTCGAACACGAGCAGCAGCAGATCGGCTGAGGCAACCCGACGCCGGGCCAACTCGATGCCCGCCCGCTCGAGCGCACGGCCGCTTTCGCGGAGCCCGGCCGTGTCGGATAAGGCCACGGGCCAACCCTCGATCGCCGTGGCGGCCGAGACCACGTCGCGCGTCGTGCCGGCCCGCGGATCGACGATCGCCCTCGCGTAGCCGACCAGCGCGTTGATGAGACTGCTCTTGCCCACGTTGGGCGGCCCCGCCAAAACGACCCGCCACGGCTCGACCAGATGCCTCCCGACGCCGGCTCGGGAGAGGAGAAGAGCGAGGCCCTCCGCGGCGCGCGCCGCTTCGCCGGCACAAAGCCACCGGTCGATCTCCGTCGCGGCCCGCCCGAGGGCGCCGTTGTGCTGGTCGAGCAGAATCGCGGCGGTTCGTGCGGTGCGCGCGGCGGCCAGGGCGATTCGGGCGGCCACGACGATCGAATGCCCGTGGCGCTCGGCAACCCATGCTTGCCACGAGACCGCGGGGCATCCCCGTTCGGCCAGGGCCTCTTCGATGCGGGCAACGGCGGCCCGTCCTCCGTGACAATGCAACTCGACGGCCTCCGGCGTGCGGCGGCTCACGACCACCTCCTCGCCGGGATGCGAGCCGAGGCGAAACGTGCCGAAGACGATCCGGTCGAGCGCATACGCCGACAACGGCCGCGCACCGGCCGGACAAAACAACGGCGCAAGCAGCCCCACCACGTCGGGGCTCTCGATGCGCAAACTCGCGATGGCGCCTCGGCCCGGAGGCGTCAATCGCACGACGCGTGACGAAGTGGAATTCGGCATGACGATCGATTGTATCGCCCTGCGACGGGCGCCGGAAACCCGCTCGACCCGCGAACTCCACGGTGCCGCGGGCCCCGCACGAACGTGTCGATGGACCGGCTCGACCTTCTACGAGGAGGTCGAATCCAGCAAGCCATCGGCCGAGCCGGATCGCACCGGGACCACCGGATGCGAGGCCGCCGTCTGCCAAGGAGCGAATACGAACGTCGCGCCCAGGCAGATCAGCAGGAATCCGACGAAGTCGTTCCACTTCGGGGGGTGGGTGAGAAGACCCATGCGCCCAGGCCCCGGCCAGCCGAGGCGTTGACCCGCCCCCGCCGCGCGCCGATACTGAGACCAATGTCCAGGCCGAGTTTCCCACAACCGCGAAAGCCGAGCCGGCGGGAGGTTTTACGATGACGTTGCCCTTGACCAGGTGCACCGGTCGCCTTTCGTGTTGGCCGTCCCCCCAGCGTCGCCTGTTTGCGGCCCGGGTGGCTCTTGCAGGGTTTGCCGCGGCGGCATTCGTGTTCGGACCAGGCGAGACGCGAGGCGGCGACATGCACGCGCCCCCGAACGTCATCCTGGTGTTGGCCGACGACGTGGGCTACGGCGACCTGGCGTGCCACGGGCATCCCGACCTGCGAACGCCCAATCTCGACCGGCTCCACGCCCGGAGCGTTCGGTTGACCGACTTCCACGTCGATCCGACCTGCTCGCCCACCCGGGCCGCCCTGCTGACGGGACGCTACTCGTCGCGGACCGGCGTCTGGCACACGATCATGGGCCGGTCGTTCCTGCGCCGCGACGAGGTCACCCTGGCCGACGTGTTCGCGGCGTCGGGCTATCGGACGGGCATGTTCGGCAAGTGGCACCTGGGCGGCAACTATCCCTTCCGCCCTCACGACCGCGGATTCGAGCAGGCCGTCTACCACGGCAACGGCGGCATCGGCACGGTCTCCGACTACTGGGGCAACGACAAGCACGACGACGTCTACTTTCGCAACGGCAGGCCCGATCGGTTCGCCGGGTTCTCGGCCGACGTCTTTTTCGACCAGGCCATGAAGTTCATGGCGCGTCGCGACGAGCGGCCTTTCTTCGTCTACCTGGCGACCAACGTGGCCCATCGCCCCTGGAACGTGCCGCGCGAACACGTCGAGCCCTATCTCGAGCGGGGCGTCGACGAGTTGCTGGCCCACGGCTACGGGACGATCACCCGGCTCGACGAGAACGTCGGGCGCTTGATTGCGTTCCTCGACGAGTGCGGCCTGACCGACAACACGATCGTCGTCTTTCTGACCGACAACGGCAGCGCCAACGCGGCGTTCAACGCGGGCATGCGTGGCGCCAAGGGCAGCGTCTACGACGGCGGCCATCGCGTGCCCTGCTTCGTGCGCTGGCCCAAGGGCGGCATCGACGGAGGACGCGACGTCGAGCCGATTACCGCGCACGTCGACCTGCTGCCCACGCTCGTCGAGTTGTGCAATCTCCGGGAGCCGCCGGGGCTCAAACGTGACGGGCGCAGCCTCGTGCCCCTGTTGCGCGGCCAGACCGACGGTTGGCCGTCGCGCACGCTCTTCGTCCACTCCCAGCGGATCGAGCATCCCGAGCGGTGGCGCAACTCGGCCGTGATGACCGACCGCTGGCGCCTGATCAACGGGCGGGAACTCTACGACATGAAGGCCGATCCGGGCCAGCAGAGCGACATGGCCGCCAAGTACCCCCAGGTCGTGCAGCTTTTCCGCCAGCGGTACCTCGCTTGGTGGAACAACATTTCGACGCGCTTCGACGAGTACTGTCCGATCGTCATCGGCTCCGACGAGCAGCGGGTCATCTGGCTGACGAGCGACGACTGGCACGAGGTCGACGGCGAGCTTGCCTGGAACCAGACGCACGTGCGCCGAGGAGTGCGCGGCAACGGCTTCTGGGCCGTCGAGATCGCCCGCGACGGCCTCTACGCGCTGACGCTCCGTCGCTGGCCCAAGGAGGTCGACCGGCCGATCACCGCCGCGCTGCCCCCGGAGCCCGACGATCCGGGCATTTCGATCGCGCCCGAACCCGAGTCGGCCTACGCGCCGGTTCGAGGCGGTCGGGCCATCGAGGCAACGTCGGCCCGACTGCGGATCGGCCCGATCGATCTCACCAAGCCGATCCCCGACGAGGCCGCGGCCGTGGCCTTTGAGGTCGAACTCAAGGCGGGCCCGACGCGTCTTGCGGCCTGGCTCGTCGACGCCCAGGGCGACGCACGCGGTGCCTACTACGTGTACGTCGAAGGGCCCCTGAGGTAGCCGCCGAGGTTTCGGCAAACGCCTGCGCGAGACCTCATGGGTCGTCGTCAGGCCGGCGCGCCTGCCCGTCGTTGCCGGGTGCGTCGCGTCGCTACCAGCCCATGACCATGTTCGACTCGATCACCTTGCGGGCGCGTTCGAGGTCGGTACCCGTCTCCTGCATGTACAGGCGGATGGCGTGGACCTTGTCGCCCGAGGCCTTATCGAGGCAGTCGCGGGCCACGGCGCACGGGTCGGTCCTGCCGACGATCCCCAACGCGCTTTTCGAGATCACCCAGGTGTCGCGGGGCCGCTTGGTTACGCGGATCGGCGGTTCCTGAGGATAGCTTTCGCGGACGATCTGGCGGGCAGCCTCTTCGTCGTCGGCCCAACTAATGATGATATGCGCCTCGGTCTCAATTTCGAACAGCGGCATCGTAAGTGCAGGCCTCAAAGCGTTGGGAGAAAACGAGAAAAACACCAGTCGTATCCTACGAAAACGATTCGGGTTCGTCAACTCCGCCAACACAACCCATCGCACGGGGGGGGCAAGTCCCTGTTCGTGCCGTCGGGTGGCAGAAGACCGACGCTACGCGAGAAGTCGCCGACCTCTTCCACAAGGGATCGCCCCCTCGGAGGCATCAGACACGATTCCCCGCGTCGTCGTGGGAGACGATCTCCCGATCCGGCCAACAACCGCGAGCGGGAGTGCGGATCCCACGCACTTTGTCGGGGCCCCGTGTTACGAGCACGCCGCAGGTCACGTTCGGTCACAACTAGCCCTTCCTGAGGGGGGGGCGTCCGTCTCGCCCATGCGGCGACGGACAATGCACGTGCTGCCCTTTGGTTCTGCTATACTCGGTCAAGAAGTCTGGGGCGCACCTGCACAGCTTCCCACAAGAAAGGATGACCCATGACGCGAACAAGCCTACTCGCCATCGTCGCAGGACTGGCGTTGTTCGGGGCGAGGCGGCCGGGGCTCATGGCCGCCGAGGCCGTGCCGGATCAGCCCATCCCCGGTTTCGAGGTCGGTCCGCCGATCGACCGCGTCGTGCCGGGCGAGTTGATCGTCGATCCGCCCACGCTCGAGTGTCTGGGGTTCCGGTGGTACATCGAGGGCGACGGCAATCGGAACGCTTCGGTGCGGGTGGCGTATCGGAGGGTCGGCGCCGAGGCGTGGCGCGATGCCCTGCCCATGCTGCGCGTGCATCACGAGGTGGCCAACCAGGACTACGGGCCGTACCGGACGGGCAACCTGTTCGCCGGCAGCGTGATGTTCCTCGAGCCAGGCACGCGCTACGAGGTGCGCCTGACCATGACCGATCCCGACGGAGGGGCGCCGCCGCCCAAACGGTTGACCGTGGCCACGCGCCCTGAGCCCGAGACGTGGCGCGACGGGCCCACGCGCCACGTGTACCCGAGCGATTTCGAGGGGCGCCTGCCGGAAGACGCGATTCGCGGATTCGACAAGGCGATCGAGGCCGCGCGCCCGGGCGACGTGCTGCTTTTGCACGCGGGAGTGTATCGGGGTCGATTTGCCGCGCCGCTGCGAGGCGAGCCCGACCGGCCGATCGTGTTCCGCCGGGCCGGCGACGGCGAGGCGATCCTCGAGGGTGAGGGTCACGGGGCCGATCTGCTCGATCTGAACGGGGCCGCCTGCGTCCATCTCGAGGGGCTCACTCTGCGTCACGCCCGGACGGCGGTTCGCGTGGGCAAGCGGGGCGAGGCGGGGGCCGTCGGCCTGGTCGTGCGGCGGTGCAAGTTCGAAGACGTGATCTCGGGCATCTTCGCCTACTCCGAAAACTCCCGCGACTGGTACCTGGCCGACAACGAGCTGACGGGCGTCAACCCGACCTGGTATCCGCGCCCGGGCGACAACAAGTACATGGAGCCCTCGCACACGGGAATCAACGTGTACGGCCAGGGGATCGTCGTCTGCCACAACCGGATCGAACGATTCAGCGACGCCCTGGCCATCGCCAACTTCGGCGTGCCGGTCGGTGATCTGAAGCGGCACTGCGTGGCCGTCGACTTCTACAACAACGACCTCTCCTTTGCCCAGGACGACTGCATCGAGGCCGACTACGGGTGCCACAACGTGCGCGTGTATCGCAACCGATGCTACAACGCCCACACGGGCCTCTCGGTGCAGCCCAGCTACGGCGGGCCTATCTACCTGATCCGAAACGAGGTGTACGGCGTGACCGCGCTGAGTTTCAAGCTGCACAATTACTGCTGCGGGCTGGAGGTGTATCACAACACCTGCTGCTCGGCGGGCGTGGGGTTCCAGTCGTTCAACCGCTGGCAGAACGGGCACTTCCGCAACAACCTGATTCTCGGCGGCGATGCGCGGCCCGACAAGCGGGGCAACCTGCCCAACGTGCGGGCGATGAGCACGGGTACGATCACGCCTCACTCGACGCTCGACTACAACGGGTATCGCCGCAACGCTCCGGGCCCGTTCATCCTCTGGTACGACGGGCAGCGACAGGCCGCCTACGACAGTCTGGACGAGTTCGCGGCGGGGGCGGGCCACGAGGCCAACGGTGTGATGGTCGACTACGACGCCTTCGTCAAGGCGAGCCCGCCCGAACGCGGCGTGACGGTCCGGCCCGGCGAGTGGGATTTGCGCCTTCGCCCGGCCGCCGCACCGGTCGATCGCGGCTGCCCGCTGCCCAACGTGAACGACGGGGCGACGGGCGCGGCCCCGGATCTGGGCTGCCACGAGCTGGGCGACGAACCGCCTCACTACGGCCCTCGGCCGGGACGATGAGGGTGGCCGGTTGCCCGCTTCGTGCGAATCGACGGCGTCAGGGACGAGTCTTCGCCGTGCCATGCGCCGATGCTTCCCGATCCGTCGGGCCCGCCCGCGCGACCGATTGCCACTATAGCGGGGTTGACGTCCTTGGTCGAGGGGCGTCGTATAAAGGATGATCGAGAAAGGAGCCGAACGTTTTTCCCGCAAGAAGCCACGGAGGTGACCGATGGCTTCCGAAGTCTCCACGCATCGCGGCATCGGCGCATCCCGTTCTTCCGTCGAGGAGAAGGCGGAACCCGCCCGCCGACCGGACCTTGCTCTTCCGGGCCGTTCGAATTCCCTGCGCCGCCCGCGACCGCGGCGACGAGTGCTCGCCGTCGAGAGGTGGCTTCTGCAGCGGATGCTGTCGCGCCTGGGCAATCCGGCCGTGCGCGTCGAACTGTGGGACGCGCGCCCGATCGCCGCGGGCGGCGCGCCGCCGGTCGCTTTGGTCCGAATTCACGACCTCCGCACACTGCTGGGGCTCTTCGCCCGACCCGCGATCGGGTTCGGCGAGGCATACGCCGACGGCCGGATCGAGGTCGAGGGCGACTTGCTCGAGCTGCTCGAAAGCGTGTCGCGCGCCGCGTGGCCGGCGAGGGCCCCGAACCGCTCGCTGGGTTTGCGACGATCGCAGGGTCTCGCCCGGTTGCGTGCGAACACGCTCGGGCGCTCGCGCCGGAACGTGCATCACCACTACGACATCCGCGAAGAGTTCTATCGCCTGTGGCTCGACGAGCAATTGGTGTATACCTGCGCCTATTTTCCCGATCGGGCGATGGGGCTCGAGGAGGCGCAGCGCGCGAAGATGGATTACGTCTGCCGCAAGCTGCGACTTCGCCCGGGCGAGAGCGTCGTCGAGGCCGGCTTCGGCTGGGGCGCGCTGGCCCTGCACATGGCCCGGCATTACGGGGTGCGCGTGCGGGCCTACAACCTCTCCCACGAGCAGACGCGCTACGCTCGCCGTCGGGCCGAGTCGGAGGGTCTGTCGTCGCGGGTGGAGTTCATCGAAGACGACTACCGCAACGTGTCGGGCCGGTTCGACGCGTTCGTGTCGGTGGGGATGCTCGAGCACGTGGGCCGCAAGCACTACCGCGCGCTGGGCGAAGTCATCGACCGCTGTCTGAAACCTCAGGGCCGGGGGCTCATTCACGCGATCGGCCGCGACCGGCCGGCCCCCGTCGACGCCTGGATCAGGCAGCGCATCTTTCCCGGCGCTTACGCGCCGACGCTCCGGGAGATGATGGATGTTCTCGAACCCAACGGTTTCTCGGTGCTCGACGTCGAGAACCTGCGCCTGCACTACGCCGAGACGCTGCGGCACTGGCTGGCCCGCTACCAGACGCACGAGCACCGGGTGGCCGAGATGTTCGACGATCGGTTCGCCCGCATGTGGCGCCTTTACCTGACGGGATCGATCGCGGGCTTCACGACGGGCACGCTTCAGTTGTTTCAGGTCGTCTTCGCGCGGAGCGGCGTCAACGCGATCCCCGCCACGCGCGCTTTTCTGTACGAGGGCCCGTGATCGACGGCGGGGGATGCATGGAGACGTACGACGTGCTGATCGTGGGCGGCGGTCCCGCCGGATCGTCGTGCGCCGGGGCGCTGCGGCGCGCCGGTTTCGACGTGCTCGTGGTCGACAAGGCCGCTTTTCCCAGGCACAAAGTCTGCGCGGGGTGGATCACCCCCGCCGTGTTCGCGGCCTTGGAGATCGACCCGGCCGAGTATGGCACCGGCCGGACCTGCCAGCCGATCACCGCGTTTCGGGCCGGGCGGATGGGCGGATCGGAACGGCGCATCGACTACCGTCGCCCGGTGAGCTACGGCATTCGCCGCTGCGAGTTCGACGACTATCTACTCCGGCGCTGCGGCGCGCGCACGTCGCTCGGCGAGCCGGTGCGCGACGTGCGGCCCAGCGGCGGAACCTGGGTCGTCAACGGCCACCACGCCGCGGCGATGCTGGTCGCCGCCGGAGGGCATTTCTGCCCCGTCGCCCGGCAATTCCTCGAAGGCGACGGCCGCCGCGGTCCCGTCGTGGCCGCCCAGGAAATCGAGTTTCCCCTCGACGCCCGCCAGAGGGCCGCCTGCCGCGTCGAGCCCGAGGCTCCCGAGATCTATTTCTGCGACGACCTGCTGGGCTACGGGTGGTGTTTTCGCAAGGGCGACTATCTCAATGTCGGCCTGGGCCGCGAAGACGGCGATCGGCTCGGCGAGCACGCGACCCGATTCTGCGATTGGCTCAAACGGCGCGGCCGGATTCCGGCCGACGCGCCGGCGAAGCTCCGCGGGCACGCCTACCACCTTCGCGTCCACTCGCCGCGGAAACTGGTGGACGACGCACTTCTGGCGGTGGGCGACGCCGCGGGACTGGCCCACGCCGCAAGCGGCGAGGGCATCCGCCCCGCGGTCGAGTCGGGGCTGTTGGCTGCCCGGGCAATCGTCGCCGCCCGCGGCGACTACCGGCAGGAGCGCTTGCAGCCCTATGCCGAAACGATCGAGGCCCGGTTCGGCCGGCGCGAGCCGGCCGGCGGCGCGCTCTCATGGATTCCGGCCGCCGTCCGCCGGTTCGTCGGGGTCAGGCTGTTGGGCACCCGTTGGTTCGTCCGCCACGTGGTGCTCGACCGGGGTTTCCTCAATGCGCACCAGGCGCCCCTGGACGGCTGAGTTGCCTTCGGCGGCGGGCGGAGTGCGCCGTTCGTCCGTGCGGTTCGGCCTGCGGGCGTCTGGGCGGATCGATCTCTGCGCCCACCCATCGAGAAGGAGAAAGACGCCGGCCGTCAGCTCGCTCTCCGGGGGAGGCCGAATCGGGCGCCGGGCTCCTCGGGAGATGCTTGCACGGCCCTTGGGTCCATCCAAAACCTCGGTGCGCTACTGGCCTTGCGGGTCGAGATCGGCGCCGTGGTCCGGCGCGAGCCTCTCGGGCCGGCCCGAATGTGCTCCCACGTAGTCGCGCAAGTCGCCTCCCGCGCCCGATCGAGTCAATTCCGACCCCGGCTCCGGGCGGAGAAAACAAGGGGCGTTCGGATCGCGTGAAGTCAGGTCGAGCCGCGGCCGACGCGGGCTCGAAAACGCCCTGGATCTCCGCGAGCGATTCGCGGGCTTCTCCGTCAAGGGAGGCGTCGAGATCGGCGGCCGAGACCGTCGGCTTCGACGACCCGGAGCCTTCCGACTCGGCGGCCAAATCGGTCCGCGCTTGCGACTGCAAGTCTTCGACGAGCTGGCGGCAGCTTGCGCAATCGGCCAGATGGGATCGCACGGCCTCGGCTGCCTCCTCGCCCAACCGACCCGCGACGTAGTCGCGCAGCCAGCCTTCCTCCGGACAACCAGGCCGCGGGCTCATGGCCTTCGCCCCCGGGATTCCCGTGAAACGCCGAATTCCGCTCCCCAATTCGGGCAGAACGAACCCTATTATGGGCGACGATCCGAGAATTACAAACGCCCCATTGGGAATTGCCATCCGTTGAGCAACTCGACCAGATCGGTCGGGTGCTCGAGAATCGCCTCGGCTCCGGCCGATCGGAGTTCCTCGACCGGGCGGAAGCCCCAGGCGACCCCCACCCCGTGCATCCCCGCGTTGCGGGCCGTCTCCATGTCGGTCGACGTATCGCCAAGATAGATGAAGCTTTCGGGCGGAACCGCCAAGCGCTCCACGATCTCCCCCGCCCCGGTGGGGTCGGGCTTGCGGGGAATGCCCTCCCGTTGCCCGAACACCGCCTCGAATCGCCAGGGAGCCAGGTACGCCTCGGCACACTGCCGGGTGAACACGTCGGGCTTGTTCGACAACACCGCCATCCGCACCCCCCGCTCGGTGAGGGCATCGAGCAAATCGGCCACGCCCGGGTAAAGACGCGTCTGGACGTTCCAGTTCTCGCCGTAGACCCGCTCGAAGTCCCGGACACAAGCTCCGACCACCTTCGCGTCGCGGTGCCCGGCGGGAAGCGTTCGCTCGAAAAGCCGCACGACCCCTTCGCCGACGAAATACCGGTATGCCTCGATCGGGTGTCCGGGGCAGCCGTGGGCCTCCAACACAAGATTGACCGACCGGCCCAGGTCGGCCAGCGTGTCGAGCAGCGTGCCGTCGAGGTCGAAAAGAATGGCGCGGATGGGCATTGCGGATCTCAAGGAGGAGTTGACGGTCGATCGACGAGGGGGAACCTCAAGTATACCGCCACCGCCGCACCGACTCGACCGGGGCGAGCCGATCGGCGTTTGACGTGCCACGCCGTCGTCGGGTAGGTTAACGGGGCTACCCGGCCTGCCCGAGTTGCCCAATTTCCGAAGGATTGCGAGCCGATGACGCGTCTGCCCCTGTTTGCGATTGTCTGCCTCTCGTGGGCGGCCGCCCATGCCGGCCGAACCGACGAGAATCTTGTCAAAAACCCCGGCTTCGAACAAGGCGCCGACGGCCCGGACCACTGGACCTTCAACCATCGCGGCACGAATACCGAGATCGTTTGGGACAAGACCCGCGCGGGATCCGGCGAGGCGGCGGTGCGCATCGCGAATTCGACCAGGGCCGAGTCGGGGAACGTCTTCCAGGTAATCCGGCTCGATCCGCCCCTGGAGCCCGGAAGCTGCGTCGACTTCTCGGCCCGGGCCGCCACGCGTGACCTCGAAGTCGACGGCCCCCGGATCGTCGTGTATTTGCAGCAAGCGTCGGGCGGCCGCGACACGGTCGCCGCGTCGGGCACGGGGGGGACCCACGATTTCGTTGAGATCCGCGGGCAGACGCGGGTGCGGTTTCCGACCGCCGCGCTGGTCGTCTACCTGTGCAACTATGGCTTGGGAACCGTCTGGTGGGACGACGTCCGGGTGACCGTCGAGCGGGCCGCAACCCAACCGGTCCCACCCCGACCCGAATCCGAGCGGACCATGCCGCCGCTGGCGACCGGCGACGGGCTCGAGCTTGTGCTTTCAGGTTCGGGCGGCGTGGCCGACGTGCGCCTCGATGGAACGTCGCTGGCCGCGCCGGCGACGGCCTCGGGCCTGTGGTTGAAGCCCTTCGGCGAGGGGCTCGTGCCGGTCACGGGCCAAATGACCGCGGAGGACGGTTCCATTCGCCAGCACTTTGAGGACGACGCCGCGGGGCTGCGCGTCGAAGCCGTGTTTCGCGTCGAGGAAGCCGCCGTCCGGTGCGATGGCCGAGTCCATGACCTCGCCGGGCGCGATCGCGGAGTCGACGTGTTGTTCAGCCTGCCGGTCGGCGGCCCCGATTGGCGATGGGGGAAGAGCATTCGGGAGGAAGTGCCGACCAACGGCGCCTATCTGGTTCTCGACGGCACCACGTTTTCGTCGCTCTCGCGCCCGACGGGCGAAGGACTGGCCCTGGCCGTCCCGGCCGACGCGCCTTGCGACTTCGAGATCACCAGCGGCGGCGACCTGGGGCATGCCGTGCGCTTTCACTTCGGGCTGTCGCGGGCCGCACGCGGCGAGTTGAAGGGGCGGGCTCCTTTCTCCTTTGTGGTCTACCGATGCGACGGACGTTGGGGCCTGCGCGACGCGGCGCGGCGGTACTACGAGCTTTGGCCGCGGGCGTTCCACAAACGGGTTTGCCGCGAGGGTCTCTGGATGTTCGGCAGCGCGAAGTTCCCTTTGCCCGACCCGGGCAATTACGCCTTCCACGAGGGCGGGCCCGCCGGCTGGGAGTACGACGATCGGCACGGAATCGCCACGTGCCCGTACATTATCCCGGGCCAGCGCGAGATCACCGGACTCCAGACGCTTCCCGCCTCGACCCAAGAGGCCGTCGAGGTGTTGAACTCGCTGCCGCCGCCCGACGCCGAGGCCGCCCAAGTGCCCGGCCGGTCGGTCGCTACGGACACCGCGCACTCGCGAGACCGCCGCGGCTGGGGGGCATCGAAAAAGGCGATCATCGAGAACGGCATGCTGCTGGATGCCTCGGGCCGGCCTCAACTGTCGATTCGGAACACGGCCTGGGGTGGCAACTCCGTCACCTTTCCCCTGAACGCCAGTCCGTGGCTTTTGGGCGATACCGACGAACCGACCGTCGCCAAGGCGCTTCTCGGGTACGTCGCGGAGCTTCTCGACGCGATTCCGCAGCTCGACGGCATCTACGTCGATTCGCTCGGCGCCTGGGGCAACTATCTCAATTATCGCGAAGAGCACTTCGCCGCGACGCGCGTGCCGCTGAGCTACGACCAGAACACCGGTCGGCCGGTTCTTCCCAACCGTTTCACGTTGCTGGAATTTCTCTGGCGGCTCGGCGATGAGTTGCACGCCCGCGACAAGCTGCTCTTCGCCAACGGCGTGCATCCGAACCGGCGTTTCCACTTCTTCGCCCTCGACGTCATGGGGGTGGAAGGGCGCGGCCGGATGGAACAGAAACGAGTGATGGCCTTTCAGAAGCCGTTCTTGCTGTTGATCTACGGCATCCACGACGACCCGGCCGCGATGGAGCGCCACTTCCATCGCTGCACCCTGTACGGCATCTACCCCTCCTTCGCCAACATGCGGGTTTACGAGACGCCCGAGATGTATGCCCCCGTGGCCGCTCTGAACGACCGCTTCGTGCCCGTCCTCCAGGCGATCACCGCCGCGGGTTGGCAGCCGATTACCCACGCGACGTCGTCGGACGCCGACGTTTGGGTCGAACGCTGGGGTCCGGGCGCCGACGGTCGCGTCTATTGGACGGCGTACAACTCGGCCGACGAGAGTCGATCCACCCGGCTGACCATCGACGCGGCGTCGCTCGGGCTGGTCGGCGAGACGGTTCGGATCGAAGACCGCCTCGGCCCCGACGCGTGGAGTGTGCCCCGCGTGGGGGACTCTTGTCGGCTTGATGTGGCGGTCCCCCCCGGGCAAGTCCGGGTTCTGCGGTTGGAGGGACGCGGCGAGTGAGCCGGAACGGCGGCGTCGAGTGGCAGCCATTTCTGACGCATCCCGTGCCGCGGAGACCGCGGGCAGAGCCCATTTCGCCCGATCCCTCGGGCGTGCGAACCTCGGGCTACGCTCGCGCCGGGCACCGCGCGGCCAGCCAGTCGGCCAGATCGGCGATGCCGTCGCCAGCCAGGGCGGCCACCCGAAAGACCTCGGCATCGGGGGCCAAGCGTTTCATATCGCCCGTGACCCGATCGACGTCGAACCGGATGTGAGGCAACAGGTCGGTCTTCGTGACGACCAGGGCGTCGGAGCCCTGAAAGATGGCCGGGTACTTGGCCAGTTTGTCGTCGCCCTCGGGCACGCTGAGCACGACGACGCGAAGGTGCTCGCCCAGGTCGAATCCGGCCGTGCAGACCAGGTTGCCCACGTTTTCAATGACCAGGAGGTCGAGCGCTTCGAGATCGAAGCCGCGATGGGCCGCCGCGATCATGTTCGCGTCGAGATGGCATGCCCCGTCGGTGTTGATCTGAACGACGGGCACGCCCAGGGCGTCGATCCGCTCGGCGTCGATCGAACCCGCGATGTCGCCCTCGATGACGGCCGGGGCCAGCCGGCCCGCGAGTCGCGCGAAAAGGGCCTCCAGCAGCGTGGTCTTGCCGCATCCCGGCGATCCGACCAGATTCAGGCAGTACACGCAGGCCGCGTCGAATCGGGCGCGGTTTTCCTCGGCGAGCTGGTCGTTGGCCTTGAGGATCTTCTTGGCGGCGACGATCTTCATTTCTTGGCTTCTCCGGCGGTTGGGCCGGCCTTCAGGGGTATAACCTTGCCCCCGTTCGGACGGGTCAAGTCGGGCGGCTGAACAAAGAGTCGCGACCCGATCGTCGATCGCGACGACCCCATGTCATTGTCGGTCAACTCCCTGCGCACGGCAAGGTGCCGCCTCCGATCCCCCCTTTGTGCCGGCGCGCCCGCGAGCGACGGGCCGCTCGATCGCCGGCCGCGTTTCTATAATGCCCTGGAGTGCCTGGCCGGACGCGAGCGCGCTCGAGGTTCCGCCAAGACGCGAATTCGCCTCGATTCGACGCCGGGCCCGGTAGAAGTCGGATCGCTCCCCACAGAACGGCCGTCTCGGCCGGGGAGGCTCGAAATGATGTCCTGGTTCCACCGAAGCAGAAAAGGCGGCGGCACATCGACGCTCCCCTCGCCGTCGGAGCCGAGATTCGCCCGGGGCGCCGCGCTCGATGCGCGGACGCGACAAATCGGAAGAGAGCTGCTCGACGCCGCCCGATCGCACCGCGCGGGCGCCCTGTCGTCGCAATTCTGGTCGGACCGCTGGATGCGTTGGGCCATGAAGGACCCGGCGTTCAAGGTCGAGTTGTTCCGGTTCGTCGACGTGTTTCCCATGCTCCGCGCGCCGGAGCAGGTGTACGACTACCTGGTCGACTATCTGAGCCGGCCGGGCGTCACGCTTCCGCCGGGGATGGATCTCGGGCTCAAGGCGGGTGGCCTGGCCAAGGGCGCGCTGGCCAAGGCGATCGCCGGCCGCATCGCGTCGATGGCGGCCACCTTCCTAGCCGATCGCGACGCCGTCTCGGCGCTGCCGGCGCTGCGCCGGCGCTGGGATCAAGGGCTCGCCTTCAGTGTCGACCTGCTCGGCGAAGCCTGCGTGAGCGACGACGAGGCCGCCGATTACCGCGGCCGCTACCTGGCCCTCATCGAGACGTTGCCCGACGCGGTCGACCGGTGGCCCGCCGACGAGCGACTCGAACGCGACCACCTGGGACTGGTGCCGCGAACGAACGTGTCGATCAAGATCAGCTCGCTCGACGCCCGGGCCGACCCGATCGACTTCGAGGGTTCCGTGGCCCGGCTGCTCGAGGCGCTTCGCCCGATTCTCGAAGCGGCCCGGCAGCGAAACGTCCTGGTCAACTTCGACATGGAGCAGCATGCGTTCAAGGACCTCACGCTGGAGCTTTTCGAGCGGTGTTGCGAAGAGGTGGCCTTTCCGGCGGGAATCGCCCTTCAGTCGTATCTGCGCAGCGGAGACGACGACGCCCGGCGGATCGTCGCGTGGACGAAACGCACCGGCCGGCAAGTGACGGTGCGCCTGATCAAGGGCGCCTACTGGGACTACGAGGTGATGCACGCGGAGCGGATGGGTTGGCCCGTGCCCGTCTGGACGCGAAAGCGCCACACCGACGCGTGTTTCGAGCGCATGGCCGACGTTCTCATCGGCGCCGCGCCGCGCCGGCCGGACCAAGGCGGCGTGAAGCTGGCCCTGGGGTCGCACAACGTCCGGTCCATCGCCTCGAGCCTGGCGCGCTTGGAGGAACACGGCCTTGCGCCCGCGGCGATCGAGCTGCAAATGCTCTTCGGCATGGCCGACCCGCTCAAGGCGGCGGCCGTCGAGCGCCGGCTCCGGCTGCGCGAGTACGTGCCCCTGGGCGAGATGATCCCCGGCATGGCCTACCTGGTGCGCCGGCTGCTGGAGAACACGTCGAACCAGTCGTGGCTACGGGCGGGCTTTGCCGAGGACACGCCCGACGACGAGCTGCTCGCCTCGCCACATGACGATGACTCGGCCCGGGCCCCGTCGGCGCTCGGGCATTTCTTGCGCGGTGCCGACGACCACGGGCTCAGCGCGGCCGTCGAAGGTCTGGGCGACGGCAAGGCGATGGCTAACGAGCCGGTTCGCGATTTTGCGCAGAAGGAGACCCGCACCCGTTTCGGCGCCGCCGTCCGAGCGGCCGCCGTTCCCGAGGTTGCCGCCCCGGCCAGCGCCGAGCAGGCCCGCGAAGCCGTTGCCCGAGCGCTGGCGGCCTGGCCGGGATGGCGGGACGCCGATCCGCTCGAGCGATCGCGCATCATTCTGCGCGCGGCCTCGCGACTCCGCGACCGGCGCGACGAGCTGGCCGCCATCATGATCCGCGAGGCCGGCAAAACGTGGCGCGAGGCCGATGCCGACGTCTGCGAGGCGATCGACTTCTGCGAGTACTACTCCCGCCAGGCCGTGGGGCTCTTCCGGCCCGAGCGCCTGGGAAGGTTCGTCGCCGAGCACAACGCGATCTGGCACGAGGCGCGGGGCGTGGCCGCCGTGATCAGCCCCTGGAATTTCCCCCTGGCGATCTGTGCGGGCATGACGACCGCCGCCCTGGTCACGGGCAACGCGGCCATCGTCAAGCCGTCGGGACAGACCCCGGGCATCGCCAGGGTGCTCTGCGACGTGCTCCACGAGGCGGGGGTGCCGAGCGACGTGGTTCAGCTCGTGCACGGGCCGGGCCGCGTGGTCGGAGCCGCCCTGGTTCGCAGTCGCGACGTGGCCTTGATCGCCTTCACCGGCTCGAAGGAGGTGGGGCTCGACATCCTTCGCGCCGCCGGAAACGTCGCCGACGGCCAGCGCTTCATCAAGAAGGTCGTCTGCGAGATGGGCGGCAAGAACGCCATCGTCGTCGACGAATCGGCCGACCTCGACGAGGCCGTGCTGGGCGTGCGCCAGTCGGCCTTCGGCTACGGCGGCCAGAAGTGCTCGGCGTGCAGCCGCGCGATCGTCGTCGAATCGGTCTACGCCGACTTCCTCAAGCGGCTCGTCGCGGCGACGCGCTCGCTGACGATCGGCGATCCCGCCGATCCTTCGACCGACTTGGGGCCCGTCATCGACGAAGCCGCCGCCCAGAAGATCCGCCGGTACATCGAGATCGGCCGTCACGAGGGCCAGCTCGAGCTGGCGTGCGAGGCGCCGCCCGGATTGGAGCGGCGCGTCGGCAAGCCGTTCGTCGGCCCGCACGTCTTCTCGGCCATCGAGCCCCACCACCGGCTGGCCAATGACGAGATCTTCGGGCCGGTCTTGTCGGTCATGCGCGCCGCCGACTTCGAGCAGGCGATCCGCTGGGCCAACGCCACGGCCTACAAGCTGACCGGCGGAGTGTTCAGCCGCAAGCCGTCGCATCTCGACCTGGCCCGCCGTGCGTTCCGCGTGGGCAACCTCTATCTGAACCGCGGCATCACCGGGGCCCTCGTGGGACGCCAGCCCTTCGGCGGCTTCGGCCTGTCGGGCACGGGCACCAAGGCCGGCGGCGCCGAGTACCTGCTCCATTTCGTCGAGCCGCGCTGCGCCACCGAAAACACCATGCGGCACGGGTTCGCGCCGGGATTGGAGCCGGACGACTCAACGCCGGGCTGAATCGGCCGGGGCCCCCGCGCCGGAAGGCGCCGTCGAGCCGGCCGGGAACTTGGGCTTCTGGTTGCGGGCAAACCAGCTCAACAGCAGCTTCTTCCGGTCGGTGGGCTCGGGGCTGGGGCGGCGATCGTTGCGGTCGCTGCCGTGCTCGACGCTCCAGCCGTCCCACTCGCGGTACGCGTGATAGGTCCAATCCCAGCCGTACTCCTCGAACAGCTCGATGCAGTCGCGCAGGTAGTCGACCGCGCCGGGCGCCCAGCGAATCGCGCTGAACTCGCCCACGTAGATGTGCACGTTGTAGGCGAGCTGGAACTCCCTGACCGGCGCCAGCACGGCTCGCAGGCGCTCTTTGTCCCACGTGCTGCCCGCGATCTCGCCCGGATAGGCGATGCCCGTCTTGTCGTTGTGGACGCCCTGGTGCGTGAATTCGCCGGGCACGTACATGTGCACTTGGTAGACGACGTTGGGCACGTCGACGGGATCGAGCTCCCGGAAACCGGCGGCCGAGTCCCACTGGGCGGCCTCGATGAAGATGGGCACCTCGGCATCGATCGCGCGGATGGCCTTCGCGGCGCGCACCTGGGCGCCCAGGTAGTCGGCCACGCCCGGCGGCGAAGGCTCGTTCTGCACCGGCTCGTTCACCAGATCGTAACCCCACACGGCCGGATGCCCTCGGTAGCGCCGAGCGATCTTCTGCCACAGGGCCACGTAATGGTCCTGGTACACCGGCTCGTGGAAAATGGCCAAATCCATGTTCTCGTAGCGCCCGCCCGGCGGGGAGTGCATGTCGACGACCACCTTCAGGCCGTAGCGAAGGCCCGCCTCGAGCGCCCGGTCGAGGTCGTCCAGCTCGCTCTCGAACCAGCGGTCGTACTCGGCCAGGTCGCGGTCGGTGCCGGCGCGGCCCCAGTTGCGAGTCATCTGCCAGCGGATCACGTTCGCGTTCCACTGCAGGCCCAGCACGCGCAGGTCTTCGTCGCGGAACGTGTTGGGCGACATCACCCCGCGCAGCCGGGGCAAATCGTGGCCCTTGAACACGGGCCCCGGATCGGCCGGCGGCTCGGGACGCACCGGCAACGGACCCTTGAACACCGTGACCCGAATCGCGTCGAACCAGGCTTTGCCCGCGCTGCCCTGCAAGCCCAGATGGAGTTCGCCCCCGGTGGCGTCGGGCGCAATGGGGGCCGAAAAACGCAGCCTGCGCCAGTCGAACGTGCCGAACACGTTGTTCTGGTTCTGCCAGTGGGGGCCCTCGGCCTCCGACCGGTAGTGCAGCATGAACTTGACGCCCAGCCACGGCTCATCGGGCTGGGTGACGTTCTCGGCCTTGGCCATGCATTCGAACAGCAGCCGGCAGCCGCGATAGGGCGCCAGGTCGAGCGGCAGCCGGATCATGTTCCCGCCCCGCGCCCGGTCGGCACCGACCGTGACGCACAGCGAGGTCGTGCCCCGGTAGCCCGCCTCCCACCGGGCGAAGTCGGCCATCGACCACGCTTCGCGGGCTTCGGGTGCGTCAAAATCGGTCTGGAAGACGACGTCGCCCGGCCTCGGCGCGGCCGACTCCGACGCGCCTCGGGCCGCCCCGGCGAAACACGCCGCGATCAAGAGGAGCGAAACGCGGGCGGTCACGCGACCGCGGTGGATCGACTGGGCTGCATTCGGCATGGAATCTCTTCCTGTCTACGTGTTTGGAGGACAAGGGCCCGGCATCTTCTACCGCCGATTGTAGGACCTTTCGGCCCCGAATGCTGCGCACGGTCTTCGCTACCGGTCCGCTGAATCCCATGAATCGCGCCGCGACCGGCCCCTACCCCTTCCGCCGGCAGGTCGGCTCACCCGTCCACTTTGGCACGTCTCGGCTCGCTCTGCCCGCTGCCTTCCCCCCGGCCAAGTGCAAGGAAGCGCGAGTCATGGGATCGCAAACCCCGTCTTCAGAAGAGCTTGGCGATCGACGACGTGGCGAAGGGCGTTGCTGATCCGCACGATGGATACGAACGGTTTGGCTCAACCCTGCCGGCCGTTGTGCCGATGTGACAAGGCAGTATAACTCGAGGTCCTGACTTCGTTTCCTGGCGATGCTCCGCA
>Ga0334893_1000725_pt1 | contig 39477 bp, 31 predicted proteins | sample GraSluR3_MG_5_FD_207218 | JGI IMG/M metagenome (GOLD analysis project Ga0334893, IMG submission 207218) | Sludge microbial communities from methane-producing bioreactor in Wageningen University, Netherlands - Granular Sludge_09_05-R3 | ecosystem: Engineered > Bioreactor > Anaerobic >...
TAGGTATTTTCATTCAAGATACTGAATATCAGGACTTTAAATACTTTTATTCACATAAGTTATCACCAAGTTATTAACATATTAGATTGATATTCAAAGGGTTATAAAATTTTTGTCATGTACTAAGGGGTAGGCGTTACAAGTATTTATTGCATATAATTTGCTATCATTTGGACATGAACATACGTCCCCATTATTAACCGTCCTTTTTTCGGCTTGTAAACTCCCAATATTTGGACAGTTTGATCCTCCTCCACCACCAGGCCCCGGTGCAGCTGTAGCTGTAGTTAAGGTCATGCATATTATTCCCAAATTAAGGGAAAGAAATAAGACTATTGATATAGATAATACTTTTTTCATTTTTTATTGTATTTATTATTAAACAATTTTTGAGGAAAATTTTTTCTTTAAAATCTCCTATTATAAATAACAAGTTTATAGAAAAGGAAGGGAGGTTGCACTAAGTAAAATGATTTATCATAGCATAAGTTTTATGGCAAACAAATTGCCTGTTTAATGAATAAGAACAGCTTCGAGAACCAAAGATAAACGATCAGGCATGAAATGTCAACAACTTTCTTTCTCTCTCTCTCTCTCTCTCTCTCTCAGTGTGTTACAAAAATAATTTATATCGATTCAAAATAATGCATTACCTGATAAGAGCAGTTTAAACAAAGAAATGCCTGTAAACCTGTGGTTTCATTGGCCTGGTATCAGGGCTATGGCGCAAGGCATCATTAACAAACCCGGATTGATAAGGATAAACCCGACTCACAGGAGCTCGTTAATGATTGCTTCGGTGGCCAGTGCTTCCTTGGAGGAATTGCTATTGACATTGCATGCCGTTAACAATGTTAACAATACCAAATAAGGAAATGCCCGAAAAATAAATCTTGTATTTAGCATATAACAAACATATGCATTTATCTTAAAAGGCTCTTAGTCCAGTTATTGAGCCCCGCAAATATTTGAAGCGTTAATTATATATCTTTTGTTTAGATATTGAAATGATTTACTTGGGATATATAATGATGTTATAATAAAACTGTCATTAATCGTGAAGTAATAAGGAATATTGAACTCATCAAGCGTGCTTATTATAGACTGATCTTGAATATTATAAAAAGGGAACTGCTTTAGATTATTTATTCTCTTAAACCGGAATAAATACCCAATATCTTTATAAGAAGATATTATCATTACTTTAAGATTGATATCATTCTCCAATAAGGTTTCAAGTAGCTGAAGCTCTTCCTCAATACATGGATTACAACTAAATTCTGTATATTTAAAGAATAGCGATGTTCTATTAATTAACTGATTAATAAAAACCTGATCCCCAGATTCGTTTGTTAACATAATTGACGAGTCCAGCCTCATCCCAGAATAAAGCATCTGGAAGCTATCATTTCTTATTTGATGAGATATAATCCCCTCATTTGTCATAATCTCGATTTCAAGAGCAGTAATCTGATTATTTTTGTTTTTAATAATAATAGAACTGTAAGTAAATAATCCAGTTGCCATAATAAGGATTACAACAAACAAATAGGCAGATATTACTTTCTTCATATCTAGAAATTGGGTTCAACAATTAATAAAACTGGATTGGAATATTCAGTAACTGTCGACATTACATGTCTATTCTCATCATTAGAAAGAAAATCACTGTCTAAATTATTGACGATATTGTGTGCATCAACTTGAAGGATGTACTTGTCGCCAATAACACCTATGGGGTTGAAATAAAAGAATGATTTAAACAAATCATTTTCTAAATGATCGTGCCTAAAAAACCGGGATTCAGTTGTGTTTAAGTTATAGAACCCTGAATACACATTTCCTGAATGCCTAAGGTGCATAAATACTACTGAATCAGACAACAAGTACGTATAGCATGAAATACAACCACATTCGTTTATTATATAGGATTGTACCTTATCTTTTTGAGATTCAGATAATTTATGATAATCATTTAGTGTGAATGCATTGTTCCCAAAATCAAGAACAGTAGATGCTATTAGACTGCCCTGTTTTATTGTATAAATTGTATCACAAGTAGGAACATGTATATTTATAACCCCAGTATGTTTTGATAAAGGAAAGGAAATACCAGTTCTTTGTTTTGGATGATATGGAATGTAAGCATCAAATGGATTCCCGTTTGAGTTTGTTATTTTAAGTCTATGATCTTTACTGTTCCCCCAAAATACAATCGTATCCGGATCAATCACAGACAGGTTGTATCCTGAGAAATTGAGTTTAACAGATTCCATGTGATTTCCACCTGAAGAATAGATATGAAACTTATAGTAGTCAGAAACATAAACATTGCCTGTATTATCACAAATTGAAAAATCATGGGTTTCTAGATATTGCCCAGGACCTTCTCCCCTTGCACCTATCTGACATATAAAGTTACCATCATAATCAAATTTTAATACCTTTTGTGACCTTTCATCAAGTAGAAACAAATGGTCATCATGATAAATTGCTTTTTTTATCTCCATAATAAGACACTCATCATTAGTCTCAAGTGGAATTATTTTATGAATAGAAACCATATCACTTAATTTCCCAGTAGAATGAAAACTTTTTGGGCTGATACTTATTTTTGATATGGTAGGATTGGAAATTGATGAATCACTATTACATGATGACAAAAGAACAAGTGCTAGTATTATGTATTTTTTCATTTAGGAGATTTAAGGATAAGATTAAAGGCCATTTAGAAACAGTTCATATTTCTCAAAATATTATTCACCTTGATGAATAAAAATACTCAAGCATGGTGTATAATAGAAAATTTTGAGGTTGGTTATAATATTTTACCAAATTTGATCTGGACAAGGAGGGTCTGGCTTGGTTGCATTGTAGGTGTCGCATTTATCTCCATCAGCATCCATCTGACACCTTTCATAGGTCCTCCCATCCCCGCAAAGTTGGTTGTCCGCCCAGTGATATTGAAGAGGCCCATCAATATATTGAATATTTCCATCTTGTTTTGCATATAGGGAATGCACATTAAAGCCAATGGATAAGACAAATAGTGTTGCTGTTAATGTTAAAATAGTCTTGATTATATATTTTTTCATAATATTTCCATGTTTATGTTATTAAAATGTTATTAGGAATTAGTTTAATAAGTTGCTTGTGAATTACGATAATACTAAATCCCTGTGACTTACTGATAAATTGCTTATAAAACAAGCTAGGGAAAATAGTCGATCATCATTATAGTTTTTCTGACACCATGGTGCCTGTTTAATAAATAAGAACAGCTTCGAGAACCCAAAGATAAACGATCAGGCATGAAATGTCAACAGCTTTCTCTCTCTCTCTCTCTCTCAATGGTTTGTGACATTATTTATAATGTTTATAAATGTTGTTGTTGGGATTGAGGGTTACATGCCTGCCCCGGGAATCGGTGGCCTGCCCCGAGACCTCGGTGGCCTGCCCCGAGACCTCGGTGGTTAAAGGGTTAAATGGTTACATGGTTAAATTCGTGAGACTGCCTTTTTATGAGCGAAGCGAAATGAAAAGGCTTAGTCGAACGAATCCCGCTTTAGCGGGATGCCTGCCCCGAGAATCGGGGGTTAAATTCGTGAGACTGCCTTTTTATGAGCGAAGCGAAATGAAAAGGCTTAGTCGAACGAATCCCGATTTATCGGGATGGTAATTTATCCTTTCGACTAAACAAATCACCGAATCACCGAATCAACAGTGTTTCAGTGTTTCAGTGTTTCAGTGTTTCAGTGTTTCAGTGCCTGCCCCGAGACCTCGGTGGTTTCAGTGCCTGCCCCGAGGACTCGGTGGTTTCAGTGCCTGCCCCGAGGACTCGGTGGTTTCAGTGCCTGCCCCGAGACCTCGTGGGTTTTAGTGTCTGCCCCGAGAATCGGGGGTTACATGGTTACATGGCTACATGGCTAAATGGCTAAATGGTTACATGGCTACTTGGCTAAATGCTTGCCCCGAGACCTCGGTGGCCTGCCCCGGGAATCGGGGGCCTGCCCCGGGAATCGGGGGTTAAATGATAAATATCATAGCCCACGAATTTATTCGTGGGTCGAATTTGGTGCGCGGGACACTCCGAAACTCATACCACGCAACTCGAACCTGATTTTACATGCAATTTCTATTCGGTTTGTGATAACGACCGTTCCGGCTGCATTTCAGATTTCAGATCTCAGATTTCAGATTTCAACATCATGGATTCTTTGCCAGCTTGACCGAGCTTGTATTTTGCCCGTCGCTTACCTGCAGGTAATAGATGCCTGGTTTGTAATAGCTGATGTTGAAAGAATTGTGATAGATGCCGTTGAAGTTTGCGATCTGGTAACGGAACAGTTGCTGCCCCTGGCTGTTGGTAAGCGAAAGCACAATGGTTTTGCTAGTGCTCCCGTTGATGGTAACATTGAAGTGCGCGGATGCGGGATTCGGAAAGACCTGCAGCGACAGTTCTTCCTCAGGGTTTTCTGCAAGGCCCGTACATACATCGAGGCTGAGGTTGAGGGATCCGGCGGTGCTGTCGCAGGCGGCCCCGTATGCAGCCAGTGTAAGTACGACTTCCTTTCCGGTGGTATCGTTGACGCCGGGTGTATAAACCGTTGCCAGGTTGAGCGGGTCATCAAAGCTTCCGTCGCCCGAGCTGAACCAGCGCACGGAATCGTAATCGGAAACATATCCGTTCAGTTGCAGCGAATGCCCGATGCAGATCAGGGTGTCGGGGCCTGCCAGAACATCCGGCACCGTGTCGATGCCGAGCACGAGGCTGTCGACCTGCTCATTGCCGGGCAGATAGCCTTCGGCCGTCAGCCAGAGATTGGCACCGCCGTTGATGATGTCCTGCTGCCCGCGCAGGTACGCCAGGTTGACCGATCGCTTATTCTGGATGATCCCGTCGCCGTCGGTTTCCCATAAAACGCTTTTTTGGTGGCTGACGGTGGCGGTGCGGTAGAACACCTTGTTTTCACAGATCACCGTGTCGGGTCCCACATCCACCGCGGGCGGGCTGATGGGACCGAAGTCGAAGGCGGTGATGCGTGTCTTCCATCCACCGATACAATACTCGTTGGTATGCCAGAAGGTGGAGTCGTCGGAAGGATCGACGGAGGTCATCGAATAATCCCCCCAACGGTGATAGGCTCCTTGTGATCCGAGTCCCGTAACGACTTCAATTTCCTGGTAGTTCATTTCGCCCAGTGGGGCGTCGGCGCTGCGTCCGGTATACCTGATCGAAGGATAGATGCTGTCCTGTCCGGAGATGCTATAGCCCATGGCGATGGTGCCCAGGCCGTTCATGGCGATTGATGCCATCCAGCGGTGGTACTGGTCGGGGGCATAGGTGCCCTGCTGGTGGATGTTCCAGCCGCTGCCGTCGAGCGGATCACGCAGTTCATACCAGCGTATCCCGGCCTGTCCGTTCCCGTCGGCGTTCACGGTATGGTTGAGCACCAGGGTGTGATAGTCGCCGAAGTTCCGGTATTGCAAGCGGTGCATCAGCCGGTCGTTGAGGGCCTCCAGCTTGGTGGGGACGCCGGGCTGGTGGATGCACTGCCAGCGTGGCGCCTGGCATAGCTGAGAGGTAAAGGGTTCGGTCTGAAGCACGAAGGCTTCCTGAAAAACGGAGTTGGAGGGCTCGTTCCAGTCGGTAATGAATTCCCAGATCACGAGGCGGTCGAAGTCATAGCCCCAGGCATCATCCTTGAAATTGATAAAATAATTGGGAGTTCCGGCAGGAGGGGGCGGGCCGTCGAAATCGGAAGGCAGCATGTTGTGCTGGTCAGTACCTTCGGGCATGTCAAAAAGGACCATCAGCGCCGTGGAGTCGCCTGCCAGCATCTTGTCGCGTTCAAAGGCGGCCGCTGCCCCCCTGAAATAAGACCCGAACATGTTGAAAGTTGCATAATAGGCATCGTGCCATACCCCGACCTTCGGATAATCATTAAAGGCGGGAAATTCGAATGCATACTGATAATAGGCGCCGAGGGGGTCGCCTGTTTCAGAAATAGCGATCAACTCCCAGTAGGTGCCGTTGGATGTGTTGATGGCAAACTGGCTGGCAAACCAGCGGTCGGCCTCACTGTCGTACAAGAGGATGGGATCCCCGTCGTTGGTACCTGTCCAGGGCCCGATAAAGCCGTTCCAGAGGGTGCTGTTGTCGACGGGGCCGTATAGCAGATTGCCCTCCTTATCATAGATGGCAAAGGAAAGGTTGATCATCTGGAAGTAATGGTCGGGGCTTGCATCACCCTGGGTGTCGGGAGGCAGCACGCCATTCACATTGCCAACGCCGTCGATGTTTACGCCCGGGCCGCGGTGCTGTAAGCGGCCGTTATAACGCTGTGCAACGGGGTCGGGGCCCTGCGGCAGGGCATTGTCGGTTACCACCTTGTTTTCGATCACCTCATTGCGGATGATCCCGTCTTTCCAGCTCCTGTCGCGTTCGCCGGGCAGGATAATGGTCATCTCGCGCAGCGGAGGCGTTTTCCGGAAATGGGTGGCAGTGGTCACCCGGCAGGGAGTGGATGCCTTTTCCTGTGCATGGGACAAGCCTGGCATCATGGCTGCGATCATCAGGGCGTAAATGAGTTTCTTGATCATGAGGGGATGCTTAAGTTTAAAAAGTCGAAAAAAAGGGGTGCCGCTTTTTAACGGCACCCCAAAGGTAAGCAGTTTTTTGATTACTGCACCAGCACTTTCGCAATACGGTGCTGTGTGCCATTGTATACGCGCAGGTAGTAGATGCCGCGCGGGTTGTTGCCGATGTCGATGGTGCCGGTATAGCTTCCCTGCACGGATCCAGGCCGCTGCGTGAAGATGATCTGCCCCTGCAGGTTCAGCAGTTCGATCGTCAGGCCGGCCGTTTCGGCAATGGTGATGTCGTACGAGAAGACACCGGTGTTCGGGTTGGGCCTGATGAGCAATTGTATGGCCAAAGCTTCCTGTTCGTTTATTCCGGTGCATTCATCAATGGTCACCGTAATTAGGTCGCTGTCTTCACCTACACAGCCTTCGGTGCCTGTGGCTGTCAGCGTAAGTTGTACGCTTCCGCCGGCGATGTCCTGCTGGCCCGGGGTATAGATGGGGTTCAGCACGGTATTGTCGCTGAAGGTCCCGTCGCCGGATGTGCTCCACGACAAAATATTGTAATTGTATGCCATGGCTGCCAGTTGCAGCAGCTCGCCGCTGCACAGCAGTGTGTCGTTGCCTGCATCGGCCATGGGCCCTTCCGACAGGTATACCGTTACGCTGTCGGTGGCTTCCCAGCCGCTTTCAAAGCCATAGGCGGTCAGGGCCAGGCTCACCTCTCCGTTGGCAATGTCGTTGCTGCCGCGCAGGTAAAAGGTGTTCAGTGAAGAGGGGCTCTGGAAGAAACCGTCGCCTGCAGTAGTCCAGAGCACTGATTGCGCGCTGGTAACCGTGCCGTTGGCAGGGTAAAGAACATCGATGCATATGGTTGTGTCCTCGCCTGCGAAGGCAGTGGGGGGTACGAGGGGACCCAGGTTGAATGAGGTGACATAGGTGCCCCAGTTCGAAGTTTTGCGATATTCGGTGGTGAACCAGAAGGTGGTGTCGTCGACCGGGTCGACCGACATGGCGCTGTAGTCGCCCCAGCGGTTGATGCCGGTTTGGGAACTGAGGCCCGTTTTTACTTCCACTTCATCGATGGTCATCTGTCCCAGGGGGTCATCGACCCGGCGCCCTGTATATCTGATCGAGGGGTATATGCTGGAGCTTGACACGGAATAGCCCAGTGCGATATCGCCGTTTCCGTTCATGGCGATGCTTCCCATCCATCGCCCGGCTGCGTCGGGACTGTAGGTTCCCTGCTGGTGGATATCCCAGTTTCCGGTGGTTTTCCTGAGCTCATACCAGCGGATGGCCGCCCGTCCGGCGGAGTTGATGGTATGGTTGGTGACCATGCTCTGGTGTGAGCCGAAATTTCGGTATTGCAGGCGGTACATCAGGAATATGGCGAGGTCGTCGAGCCGCTGTGTGGTGTTGGGTTGGGGCACCCCGCCTACGCTGGTGCTGTATGCGGCCGGCGTGAGGGTTGCGGCCAGGGTAAAAGAGCTGGCAGCCGTATTGTTCCAGTCCACATCAAACTCATAGATCTCCATTTTGTTATCGGTAAAGGTCCTCAGGTGCATGAAGTAACCCGGGGCGCCGGCAGGCGGCGGTGTACCGTCGAAATCGGCGGGCAGCATGGCAAAGGTGCCCGGGCGGTCGTAATAGACCAGTTTGGCGGTCGGATCGCCCACAAGCATCTTATCCCTTTCAAAGGCTCCTACACCTACGCGGGTATAACTGCCAAACATGTTCCATGTGGCATAATAGGCGTCGGGCCATACGGCAAACTTCGGGTAGTCGTTAAAGGCCACCATGGCAAAGGCGTAGCGGTACCATTCGCCCAAAGGGTCGGGGGTTTCCGAAACGGCCAGCAACTGGTAGTTGATGCCGTTGCTGGTGTTCACGGCAAACTGTGTGGCCAGCCAGCGGTCGGCCAGCTCATCGTACAAGAGGATGGGGTCGCCGTCGTTGGTGCCCGTCCAGGGGCCGATAAAGCCCTGCCAGAGGGTGCTGTTGTTCACCGGTCCGTAAAGCTTGTTCCCCTGCTTGTCGTAAATGGCAAAGGAGAGGTTGATCATCTGGAAGTAATGGTTTGGGCCCACATCGCCGTCGGTGTCGGGCGGGAAAACCCCGTTTACATTACCCACGCCTTCAAAGCCTACCAGCGGGCCACGGGTGGCCTGCATGGGGTAGTGCAACTGGGCTGCCCCGTCGGGCTGGTTGCCGGGGGCATTGTAAATACGCTGCCTGATCTCTTCCTTCATCGACTTGTTGTCGATGATGCCATCCTTCCAGGAGCGGTCCTTCTCGCCGGTGATGATGGCGGGCATGTCGCGCAGGGCAGGAGACCTGTCGAAGTAGGCTGCTTCGATGACAATCGCCTCGCTGTTGCCGTCCTGGCCAAAAACTCCGGCGAAGATGGCTGCCGCCAGAAAGAATAGAAATAGTTTCTTGTGCATGATCGTTGTTTTATGTTTACAATAATTAATTTCTTGCCTGTTTGCGCTTTTCAGCGGGTACATATTCCAACCGGCATCGATTGAATTATCCGGGCACGATAGAAAAACTGAAAGTGTTTTTTATCATGTTCCTGAAAGCATAAAGCAATGCATAATACGGAATGAGCACCGCGATGGCGGAAAGACCTGCCAGGCCTTCATTCCCCGAAAGGAGTAAGACCAATAACAGGGTGCCCACCAGTAAAACGAAGGGGAGGATGTACCCGAGCAGTACCGCCCTGGTGCCAAGCGACCTTTTCATGCTTACCACCACATTGTCGCCTTCGGCGTATTGACTGCCGCCCGCACGTTTTACCTCAATCACTTTTTCTTCCATATCTGCTACATGACACATGGCTTTGGCCTGACAGGAGGAGCAGGCCGACATGGCCATGATCCTGACAAATATCCTGTCGGGTGTAACCGCGGTTACAGTGCCGGGATGTGTGATGTTTTCAGTGCCGCTCATTGGCTGCGCAAATTACAGGTAAAGCTATAACAAATTAACTTTCACATTGTTTTGGGCGTGCTCAGGCTGAGGGGCAGGATCTTCCCGTTATAGTACCGGTGGCCCGTCAGGGCGAAGTCGGCTATATAGCCTGCCATTTCGGTGGCCGAGAGCGGGGCCTTGTAAGCGGGGAAAGCTTCGGAGAGCATCTCCGTTTGTGCGGCTCCCAGTGCCAGGCAGTTAACCGAGATGCCCCTTTCGGTGAGTTCAACGGCCAGGCACTCGCTCAAGACCGCCAGGGCGGCCTTGCTGGCGCTGTAGAGCGACAGCCCCGGGAATTTGACGCTGCCCTGGTAACCGCCCATGCTGCTGATGTTGACAATATGCGAAGGATTGCCGAAATGAGGCAGAAGCGAACGGACCAGCAGGAAGGCGGGGCGGACATTGGTATTCATCATGTGGTCGAAATCCCTGCCGCTGAGCTGGGCTATGCTTTTATTGACCAGAGACCCGGCATTGTTGATGAGGATATGCACCTCTGGCATACAACCTTTGATCTCCCTTGCCAGGCTCTTGTAATCACCCGTTTCAAGGTCAAATGGCATGGCGATGACCTCTGATGATTCACTGATTTCCTCGCAATGGGCTTTCAGTTTCAGCAGTTTTGATTCATTTCGCGAGATGGCGATGATCCGGTGACCACCCATGATGGTGAAGTTGATCACGAGCTGCTTTCCGATGCCCCGGCTGGCACCTGTAACGATGATATTCATGGGATTATAAATTTGGGCAAAAATAGCAAAAAACCTTCATACCCGTGCTTCTGCCTGCCTTGCGGGTGGCCGGGAACAAAAAAATGCGGGAATTAGCCGAATAATCATTAACTTTGAAGGTGTTTTTGGCGTATAATTTGATATAGATTCATTAATATCCTACAGATATGAGAGTATTGTTTTATGTTTTACTTTTCCAGGCTGCGTTTTTAATGGCCTTTCCTGCTTCCGTGCAGGCGCAGGATCCTTCCGGGGATATCAATGCGGCCATCAGGTCGGGCGATGCCGTAAAGCTGGCTGATTATTTTGACAGCAGCCTCGACCTCACCCTGCCCGATAAGGACCAGTCGCTGAGCAAGGCGCATGCCACCCAGGTGATAAAAAAGTTCTTTGCCGACTATCCGCCCAAGTCCTATACGGTCAATCACAGCGGATCATCGAGGGAGGCCACGAAGTATTCGATCGGCACCTATATTACCGGGACAAAATTGTTCAAGACCTATGTCCTGTTGAAAAAGACCGGCGGGGAATACCGCATTGTGCAGCTTCAGTTCGAGGAGAGCCGGTAAGGGGGGAACGGTGATGGATGCAGATGAATTTATCCGGCTTGCCCTGGAGGAGGACCTGGGCGATGGCGATCACAGCAGCCTGGCAACCATCCCGCCGGCCAAAACCGGCGTTGCGGTGATGATCGCCAGGCAGCAGGGTGTGCTGGCCGGTTTGTCTGTTGCTGCCCGGGTTTTCAAGGCAGTGGATGCGGCCACGGAGGTCGACCTGCTGATGCACGACGGAGACACAATCGGCCCCGACGACGTGGTGCTGCGGGTTAAGGGCAAGTCGGTGTCGCTGCTTTCGGCAGAGCGGCTGGCGCTTAACTTTGTCCAGCGCATGAGCGGCATTGCTACCTATACACGCCATCTCTGCAAACTGATAGAAGGAACCCACGCACGCCTGCTCGATACGCGAAAGACGACCCCGAATTTTCGCTATTTTGAGAAGGAAGCCGTGAGGATCGGCGGCGGGGTCAATCATCGCATGGGCCTGTACGATATGATCATGATCAAGGACAACCACATCGACTTTGCAGGCGGCATCACGGCTGCCATCAGGGCCACCAGGGAATACCTCGAAAAGCACGGGAAAAACCTGAAGATCGAGATCGAGGTCAGGAACCTGAAGGAACTCCGGGAGGTGCTCGAAAACCGGGGCGCAGACCGGATCATGTTCGACAACTTCAGCATCGACAACATGCGTATCGGAGTGGAAATGGTTGCGGGTGCATGCGAAACGGAAGCCTCGGGCGGGATCACGGAGGAGAATATCCGTGCCGTGGCCGAAACGGGTGTGGACTATATCTCGGTAGGGGCGCTCACACACCAGGTGAAAAGCCTCGACCTGAGCCTAAAAGCCCTGTAATTTGGTGGCAACGCAAAAGAAACCAAAAAAATCACCTTTCCGGCCCGGCGAGTTGCGGGTTGTAAAAACCATCAGGGGATGGGCGAAAAGGATCATCCTGCCCGGCTTTCGCGGTATGGCCTTGTTCGATGTGGTAGCATTCTTTTTTCAGGGCATCAGAAAGAGCTCACTGCTGTCGCGCGCCAATTCACTGTCGTTTACCTTCACCCTGGCCCTGTTCCCGGGCATACTCTTTTTCTTTACCCTCATTCCCTATATCCCCCTGGAAGGTTTGCAGGCATCCATCATGGGAGCATTCGAAAAGCTCCTTCCCGCCCAGGTATTTTCATTCGTTGAGGATACCATAGCCGGTATTGTAAGCAAACAGAACAGCGGCCTGTTGTCGCTGGGTTTTGTCATGGCCTTTTATTTTGCCAACAATGGCATGATCGGCATCATGAAGGCTTTTAACCGTTCGGCACATGCCATCGAAACAAGGTCGTGGCTGCAAATGCATCTGATGTCACTCGTCCTGCAACTCATCCTGATCATCATCATCCTTATTGCGGCAGCCCTGCTTATTGTCGCGCCGCCCGCCTTCAACTATCTTCTCGAACAGGGCATTATCACGGACAGCCTCACCCTGATGCTCATGCGCCTTGCTAAATGGGCCGTTATATGCCTGCTCATCTTTCTCAGCCTTTCATTTATCTATTACCTTGCCCCGGCAGGCAAAAGGGTGTTCAGGTTCTTTTCGCCGGGTTCCATCATGGCCACCTTCCTGTCGCTGCTGTTCATCATATTGTTCAACATCTATATCGAGAATTTCTCCCAATACAACAAGTTGTACGGGTCAATCGGCACCATCATCATCCTCATGCTTTTCATCAACATCAACGCCATTGCCCTGCTGATCGGATTCGAGCTCAATGCGAGCATTTACGACGCGCACAGGACAAAGTGGAAAAAACATGAAAGCGAATGAACCGGCCTGTCCTCCCGGGCCGTTCCCGGAACCGGAAAACTTAGTACTTTTACGCAAATTTTTTTCCATTGGGCATCATCTTTAAACAAAGTCTGAAAGGCACGGCATATTCCTATTCAGGAACGATCCTGGGTTTTGTGATCACCGGCCTGATGCTGCCGAATTTCTTCAGTACTTCGGAGGTAGGGCTTTTCAGGGTGCTGGTATCCTACGGAACCCTTTTTGCACAGCTTGGAACGCTGGGCCTTAACACCGTTACCGTTAAGCTTTTTCCCCACTTCAGGGATGAGAAGCTCAGGCATTCGGGTTTTTTGGGGTTTATCCTGATGATCGGCCTCGCCGGCGCGCTCCTGTCAACGGCCATTTACCTGTCGGTCATGCCGCTGCTGATCGAGAATGCGCAGGATATATCCGAGCTCTTTGTCACCTATGTATATTATGTGCTCCCGCTGCTGGTGTTTACGTTGCTTTTCAACCTTCTCGACACATACTACAGTGTGCTTTACAATGCGGTGAAAGGCATTTTTTACAGGGAAGTGGTACAGCGGGTGCTGATATTGCTGACCATTTTGCTGTTCTATTTCGGTGTGATCGATTTCCGGCTCACGGTATTGCTTTATGTAGGCGCCAACGTGATGCCGGCCATCATCCTGCTGTTTACCATTATCCGTAGCAGGATCTTTTTTGTGATCCCGTCACTGAAGCTGTTTAAAAGGAAATTTCTTCGCGAATTCTTTTCCGTGTCTGTTTTTGGTTTTATCAACAGCTTTTCCGGCATCCTGGCACTGAATATTGATATCATCATGATCACGGCACTGGTGGGTTTGTCGGCTACCGGTGTTTATACCATTGCCTTTTTCTTCGGCACCCTGATCCTGATCCCCTCGCGCCCGCTGGTGAAGATCAGTTCGGTGATCGCGGCCGACGCATGGAAACGCAATGACCTGGAGCAGATACGGAGCATTTACCGAAAGAGCAGCCTCAACCTCACACTGATCGGGCTGCTGATACTGGCCGGCATCTGGGGAAATATCGATAATGTCTTTCACCTGATCAAAGCCGATTACCTGGCCGGGAAATATGTGATCCTCATCATCGGCTTTGCCAATATCCTCGACCTGCTGAACGGCACCGGCAAGCAGATCATTTTCAACTCCCGCTATTACAGGATATTTTCGGTATATATCATGGTTTATGTGGCTTGCCTTATCCTGATGAATTACTTGCTGATACCGGTTTACGGGATCATTGGCGCTGCTTTTGCCACCCTGGCCTCCAAACTGCTGTTCAACCTGATCATCACCCTGCATATGACCTTCAGGCACCAGGCCTTCATTTTTAATTACCGTTACCTGTTGCTGGGGGGAATTGCACTGCTGGCCTGGTATGTAAGTACCCTCATGCCGGCCCTCAGCCACTTCATCCTTGATATTTTTGTCAGGAGCGCCATCATCTCCGTCATATACCTGGTCCCGGTCATCGGCTTCAGGTTCTCGCCTGACCTGAATGATAACCTCCTGGCCTTTTTCCGCCGGCTAGGGATCATGAAATAAGGCATGGTTTTTTTATGTTTTTTTCCGGGCGACCGGAAAGTTTTACAGCTTTCGTGCATCCTTTTTCATCGCGCCAGCCAATTCTCCTTATATTTGTAGCCGCTGCTCGATGAATGCAGGGGATAGAAGTTTTGAAACAGGCCTTTGAAAATATATATATTGCCGGTGCCGGGTCGATAGGCACTGCACTGGGCAATGCCCTGGCGCGTTCGGGCGTGAAGGTGACACTCTATACCATTGAGGAGGATGTTGCCCGCTCGGTAAACGGGTTGCACATCAACCAGGAATATTTTCCGAATGCGCTTCTCAGCGAAAAGCTGATGGCTACCACCAGGGCGGAAGAACTTCAACAGGCCGATATCCTTTTCCTGGCCATCCCTTCTGTTATTACGGTGGATTTTGTGCTTCAGAACAAGGAGTTTATCAGCGACGAAACGGTGCTGGTGAACCTGGCAAAGGGTTTTGGTTGCGGCCGCATGACCATTGCAGCCTGCCTGCAGAAGATGGTTGCCAACCCTGTATGTACGCTGAAAGGCCCCACCTTTGCACGCGAGATCATGAACGGCGCACCAACGGCCATGACCTTTGCCGCTCATGATCCTTTGCTATTCGAAAAGATCAGCAGCTTGTTTGCCGGAACGCCTTTGTATCTTGATTATACCGATGATGTAGAAGGCGTGGAATTCCTGAGCATACTGAAAAATATTTATGCCATCATCCTTGGCATTGTCGATGCCAATTTTGATTCGCCCAATCTTCGCTTCCTGGTGTTGACGCGGGCGTTTGCCGAAATGCGGAAGATCATGCTGCTGAACGGCGGGGAGGAGGGCTCATTGTTCCATTATTGCGGATACGGCGACTTCGGCCTGACGGCCCTCAATAACCTGAGCCGTAACCGTACCCTCGGCCTGCTCATTGGCAAGGGCTTTTTTACCAGGGATATTTCCGACAAGGTTGTGCTGGAAGGCAAGATGGCCGTGAACATCATTTGTAACGAGATACTGAAGGAGGAGGAATGCAGCGGGTTTCCGCTGATCTGTGAGCTGAACAGGATCTTTATGAATAATTACGATGTATCTGCTTTTGTTGGAAACATATTGAAAACCATGCGTTAACCTGTTGTTGGCAGACACTCATTTTTAACGGGCAGAAGGCCTGAAGTTTGTAATTATTAGCCAATCACCTATATTTGCAATAAACCATCCGTATCATGATGATCAAAGGGAAAAAGATACTTTTGCTGGCCCCGCACCCCGACGACCCCGAATATGGCTGCGGCGGGAGCATTGCGCGCTGGAGCAGGGATAATGAGATATTTTACGCGGCTTTTTCGCCATGCGTAAAGTCTTTGCCGGACGGTTTTTCCGAAGACACGCTTTTCAGGGAGCTGCATGCTGCGGCTGCCATATTGGGTATTGCCGAAAGCAGCATCTTTACCTTTGATTTCCCGGTGCGCATGTTTGACGATTGCCGGCAGGACATCCTGGAGACGATGGTCGGGCTGAACAGGCGTGTTGCACCGGATATCGTGGTAATGCCCAATTCCGACGACATCCACCAGGATCATCGCGTGATATACAACGAAGGTTTGCGCGCCTTCAAGCACTGTTGCCTGCTGGGTTATGAGCTGCCGTGGAACAGCCTGCATTTCAGGTCGAACTTCCATGCAGGGATCAGTCCTGCCGAGCTTGAAACAAAGTGGAAAGCCATTTCCGCCTATCATTCACAGGAGATCAGGGCCTATAAGTCAAAAGATTTTTTTGAAGGCCTGGCCAGGGTGCGCGGTATGCAGGCAGGCACTGAGTTTGCCGAAGCCTTTGAGCTGATCCGCTGGATACTATAGGCTGTCGCGGATGCTTTTTACCAGTTCCCTTGTTTCCTCGTTTCCTGCTTCGGCCATGTCCTGTATGGCCCAGTTGGGATCGTAGGTGACCATGTCGTAAAGCCGCCTGACGGGGTCGATGATCACGAAAGAGTTCCGGTTGGCGTCGATGGTGATGATACAGTCGTTGAGCGGGACGGAGTTCTGCAGCCATTCCAGTTCCGACAGCTCTTCGGGTTTCCCGGGCAGGTTCCTGAATGAAATACCGCTGCTTTTGCTGAAGCAGATCCTGCCGCCGGCGGTATCGGTTGCCATGTATTCATCGCGGTAATTCCTTCCGCCATGCGGGCTGCTCATTCCGCCGATGATCATTTCGCTCTTTCCGCTTTGCATGTCGATGCGGTAAACGGCCCCGTCGTGAAAAAAAGTGGCCAGCAGTTTTCCCGGCTTCATATGGTCATAAACCACCGAATTGATGAAGGCTGCCCGCTGTGCCGTGGGGAGGGTTTTCTTTTCGGGGTCGCTGATCAGGAGGTATTCTTTCCCGGCCTTCCTGAATTCGCTTGCCTCAAGGACATTGCGGGTCAGGTACAGTTCCTTTCCGGTCAGCGGGTCGAGTCCCTGCTGAAATCCGTGCTCCCAGGCAAACCATTCCCAGGTTTTGGTGTAGTTTTCGAGTTCGTACTCAAAGAGGCAGTCGAAGCCCGATGAGGACACCAGCAGGCGGTCGGGTTCGTGGCGCCTGTTGAAGCATAGCGTATGTATGTAGCTGAACCAGGGGTTGTCGATACGTTCGGTGCCATCGCGCCTGATGATATGAATGGCATTTTCCGATGAAACGGCAACGACGTCGCCGCACACATCGATGCCTCTTGGCTCGGTGAGAAAGCTGATCACTTCATGGCCGCTGATATAGCCGTCTTCAATGTTTACCAGGACAAGCCCGCCCCTGGCAGCATCCCTGCGCTCAACGCTGCCGACCCTGCCGCTTTTGTTTTTTCTTGATTCGAGGTAGCGTTTGCGGATCTTTTCCAGCTCGAAGCTTTTTACCGTCAGCAGCAGGGACTTTGGCTTGTAAAAGCGGCTGTTCTTTTTATATTTTGAGATATCGCTATACATTTTTGCTATGGATGAGTTCATGCATGATGCCGGCCATTTTATGCGCAGATGCCTGTCGTGAATACTTCTCCAGCCTGCTGTTTTCAAGCCTGCCAGGCTTTCCGCCCCTTTGTTTCCATTCATGGTAATGCCGCAACAGGCATTGTTTCATGTTTTCTTTATCGTTGTAGTCGATCATCCCGTCGCGACCGGTATCACCGAGCACGGCCGCCGCATCACCACCGGTAGGGCCCACGGAAAGGATGGGCCGGCCTGAAGCAAGGTATTCGAAAAGCTTGCCGGTGATGATCAGTTTGTTGTTGCGTGAGGAGGGTACCACGAAGAGCAGCAGGGCTGAATCCGTCAGTGCGGCAGTGGCAAGGCTGTGTGGCACATAGCCTGACAGCTGAAGGTGATGGCGCATACCATGCACATTAAAATATTCAGCCACCCGGTCGTCGACATTGCCAATGAAATGAAGGATGAAGTCGGTGGCAAAGGCTGTGTCTTCTTCCAGCAATTCAATCATGGCATCCCAGAGGACGGGCACATGCTGGTTGGGTTTGAAGTTGCCCGTATAGGTGAGTCTGAACTTATCTGCCGGGATATCCTGCACTGCCGGTGGCATATCATCCGGGTCGAAGCCGTTCATCACCACTTCCACATGCGGGTTGCGATCCGCGAATTCTTCCTTCATGCCGCGGCTCACCACTGTCACCGCGTCGGCATGCATCAGCACCCGGTCTTCGTAGCCCTTGTCGATGCGCCGGGTGCGGGCGGTTCGCGGAAGCATGTCGTTATAGTAAACGCTGGTCCACGGATCCCGCAGGTCGGCCAGCCAGGTTATCCCGCATTCCTTTTTGATCCGCAGTCCTGCCAGGTGTGTGCTGTGCGGCGGTCCCGTGCTTACCAGCAGGTCGATCTGTTCTTTCCGTATGATCCTGAGGGCTTCCTTAACGGCAAAGGGTATCCAGCCTTTGCGGGCATCGGGGATGAAGAAGTTGGAGCGGATATACATGGCTATGCGGTCGACGGCTGATCGTTTCCTGTCGATATTGATCAGGGCCACCGGTACAGAACGGTCTTTTTTCCCCTTGAGCAGGGTGTAAAGGCGGAAAGGGTCACGGCTTTTGGTTTTATATACATGGACATTCCCGGGCACTTCGGCCGTAAGCTGTTCGTCGGTGGCCGAATAGGTGCCATTCCTTACCGTGAGCACGTGTGGTTCCCAACCGAGGGCCGGCAGGTTCTTCACGAACTTCAGCCAGCGCTGCACGCCGGGGCCTCCCGCGGGCGGCCAGTAATAAGTGAGGATGAGAACCTTTTTCATCTTGGCTGCATTGTAGAGCAGGCAGTATTAAATGTTTTTTCGCACCTGCGTAAATATATATACCACCACAAGGCCGAGCAGGAGGATGCTGAATGCCAGGCTGAGTGTTTCGCCGGTGCGGAATATCTGTGGTTCGAACCTGAACTCAATGGTATGTTCGCCCGCCGGCACCACCATGGCACGGAGGACATAGTTGGCGCGGAAGTGCCTGGCCGGTTTGCCGTCGATATAGGCTTTCCATCCGGCAGGGTAATATATTTCGGAGAAGATGGCCAGTTGTTCCGATGATGCCCGGCTGCTGTAGGTCATATGGCTTGGTTTGTATTCGGTTAAAGCAATATGCCCGAGGGTGTCGCGATTGAAGTTCCTGCCCTGCAGTTCCGCTTCGAAGCGGCGGTCGACGATGGCACGCCTGAGCGGGTCGGTCTCGCCCAGCCGGCTGATCTCTTCGTCGGCATTGGCCACGAGCTCAAAATCCCCGGCGAACCAGGCGGGCCCCGGCCTGTGCGGGTTCACGTAGAGGATGGGTCCCTGCTTGCCCATGATGATAAAGTATTTGGTGTTGAGCATGTTCAGCACGGGCGACTCTTGCAGTATCATGTCGAGCCTTTCCGGTGCGGATCCTGATCTCAGCACATTGATCAGCCGGCGCATCTCGGGCTCGATATGATATTCGATGAGTTCCTGGTAGCGTTTGAGTTTGGCGCCGTGGTAACCGCCGACAGAGTGGTGGAAAAAGGATGTGCTGGCATCGTTGAAGGGGCTCACCGTGAGGTTCAGCACGCGGAAGCCCGGCTCGCGGTCGCGCATGATCTCCTTATCAGCTTCTGAAGGAGTATATGGATTTTCCACTTCCCGGGCGCGAACAAAATTATCATTGTTCAGGTACCGTTTGTTCACCGCCCACATGTCGACAAGAACCAGGATAGCCAGGCCGGTAATGGCATAAACCATTTTTATCTTCTTTTTCAGGAAGAGCCATATCAAAGTTGCAGCCAGGAAGATGAATATCAGTGAACGGAAAACATCAATGCGAAGGATCCGCATGCGATCTGCTTTGAGTGCAGCCAAGACCTCATTATGCATTTGTTCAGGATAGCCCATCTGCTTGAGGTAATTCATATCCCCGGCGGCACTGAAGTCGAAGAATACACCCGGAATAGCCAGCAGGATCAGCAAGAGCCCCCCGAGAATGAAGAACGCATATTTCAAGCCTTTCATGAGCAATTTGTCATCCCTTTCTTTTTCAAAAACCCTGGACAGGGCCAGGATGCCCAGCAAGGGTATGGCAAACTCGGCGATCACCAGGATCATGGTCACAGCCCTGAACTTGTTATACCCGGGAAAGTAGTCGAGGAAGAGGTTAGTGAACCACATAAAATTATGCCCCCAGGCCAGAAGGATCGACAAAACAGTTACTGTAAGCAACCACCATTTTAGTTTCCCACGGACCACGATCAATCCAAAAACAAAAAGGAGCATGATAATGGCCCCCACATAGACCGGTCCGGAGGTAAAGGGTTGTGTTCCCCAGTACAGAGGAAGTTGGCCTGAGATGGCCTTGACATCATTTTTCGGGATGCGGTAGCTTTCGAGCAATTCAAAAGTATTTGAATTTTCTCCCACGGACCCGTATGAGGCGCCTCCCATAAAATCAGGAACCAGCAGGGTCCAGGTTTCGCCCATGCCATAGCTCCACTGGGTGATGTAATCCCTGTCGAGCCCCGATGTCTTGTTTTCCTGGTTAAAGGTGAGTTCCGACTTTCCCCTGGTGGTGAAGGGTGTATGGTCGTAGGAGATGAGCAGGCTGGTGGCGTTCACGCCCAGGGCCAGCACGGCAGCGATGAGCAGGCTGCCGGAAGCCTTCAGGAAGTTTGTCCATCTTTTTTCGCGGATGGTGGCAACAAGCTCATAGATGCCGTAAATGATGATCATGAGCATGAGGTAATAAGTGATCTGAAGGTGGTTGGCGGCGATCTCGAGCGAGAGGAAGAAGGCCGTAAGCAATCCCCCGGCCAGGTATCTGCCCCTGAAGGCAAGGATGATGCCCGCCAGTACCGGAGCCATGTAGGAGATGGCCAGCGCCTTTGAGTTGTGCCCCGCCTCGATGATGATGAAGAAGTAGGATGAAAAGGCAAAGGCCAGCGAGCCGACGATCGCCAGCCATGGGTTGACACGCAGCACAAGCATGAGGATGAAGAAGCCCAGGAAGTAGAGGAAGAGTTGGTTGGCCGGGTGCGGCAGACCCAGTTGCAGTACCTTGTTGACCGTCCTGAACAGGTTGCCGCTGTATTCAACGGAAATGAAATAGGCCGGCATGCCCGAGAACATGCTGCGGGTCCACAGGGGTTCCTCCCCGGTCATTTTCCGGTAGTCGGTGATCTCTTTCGACATGCCCTTGAAGCGTTCGATGTCGCCCTGCTTAAGCTTTTTGCCTTCAAGTGCAGGTGAAAAATAGATGAGGCTGATCAAAACAAACAGCAGGATGGCCGCCACATGGGGTATGTACTTTTTAAAGTCGTGTTTTTCCATATTTCTGAGGTTCAGGCAATGGGGTTTATGGGATAATTATTTGTGATAACAATAATTTGTTTTTTGTTTCGGAGCCTGCGGCTAATCATCCACTTCTTCAAAATCGACATATTCGCCCAGATCATCGCTTGGCCCTTTTTTGGTTTTTCCGGGTTTACGTGTGATGTTCACTTCCCCTTCCTTTTTCTTTTTGTCTTTCATGGTTTCGGGGTCCATGCCCATCTGTTCCATCATTTTTTTCTGTTTGCGTTTGATCCAGTAAAGCAGCAGCCGGGGGAAAATATACCTGATGAACAGGGTAAACCCGAACCAGATCAGGATCAGCACCAGTATGAATTTCAAAAATGCATCCATGGGCAATGGCCCCTTCCGGGGCTGGTTTTAGCTTGCTAAATTATTAATTAATGGGGAATCATTCCACGAAAATATGATCAAATCCAATGCTTAAGGCATGATAAGCCCGTTTTACAAGGCATATGAAGGCCTGCTTGGGGCATGAACCGGCACCCGGCACCAATTATAATGCTGCCTGGCAAGGGGGCTGCTGAAACATAAAAAAAAGGCCGCCGTAGGGCAGCCTTTCATTCTTTACAGAATATTATGCTTACATTTCATCCGAAACGGTGAGCCTTTTTCTTCCTTTGGCTCTCCGGGCTTTCAGGATTTTTTGCCCGTTGGCGGTTGACATTCTCTTCCTGAATCCGTGTTTGTTCTTCCGTTTTCTGTTCGATGGTTGAAATGTTCTTTTCATTTTATGCTCAATTTTGGGTGTGCAAAAATAGACCTTTTTTTAATTATAGCAAATTATTTTGCAGGAATATTTTTGAGGGTTTCGAGCAGGAACTCCCAGAACATGCCTACGGTGGGGATGTTGACCATTTCATCGGGCGAATGCGGGTTGCGTATTGTCGGGCCGAATGAGATCATATCCCAGTTGGGATATGCGGCACCGAGGATGCCGCATTCGAGGCCGGCATGGATCACCTTCACTTCGGGCACTTTGCCGTATCTGGCCTGGTATACCGATTTCATTTCCTTCAGGATGGGGGAGTTGACGTCGGGCTTCCAGCCGGGATAGTCGCCCGAATGATTTGCCTTTGCACCGGCTTCGGAAAACACCTTGTAGATTTCCTGTGCCACTTTGGTTTTTTCGGCATCAACGGCGCTGCGCTGCAGGCTGGCCAGGTCGATCCTGCCGTTCTTTGACTTTATAACGGCCAGGTTGGTAGAGGTCTCAACCACATCGGGCATGTTCTTGTCCATGGCGATCACGCCGTTGGGGCATTTTTCCACTGCCTGGTACAGACCTTCGGTCGTCTTTTTGTCGATCAGGCTGCCGGGCATCACGGTGCGTTCAACGCTGATGAGCAGGCCGGGGTCGGCGGTTTTGAAGGCTTCTTTTGCTTCCTTTTCGTATCCCGCCACGAAAGCCTTGAATTCGTCCTTTTTGCTGTCGGGGACAACCACCACGGCAAAGGATTCGCGCGGGATGGCATTCCGGAGGCTGCCGCCGTCGATGGAGGCCAGTCGTATTCCGAACTTCTCTGTGGCTTTCATCAGCAGGGCGTTCATGATCTTGTTGGCATTTCCGCGGCCCAGGTGGATGTCGAGGCCCGAATGCCCGCCTTTGAGGCCGGTTATGCTAAGCTTGTAGGGGGTTACGTTGGGCATTACTTCTTCTTCGCGGTATTCGAAAACGGCGGTGGTGTCGATGCCGCCGGCGCAGCCGATGTAAAGCTCGCCTTCATCTTCCGAGTCCATGTTCAGCAGGATATCGCCTTCGAGCAGGCCCGGCTTCAGGCCGTTGGCCCCTGTCATGCCGGTTTCTTCGTCGCAGGTAAACAGGGCTTCAATCGGGCCGTGAACAATATCCGAAGCTTCGAGCACCGCCATGGCGGCGGCCGCCCCGATACCGTTGTCGGATCCGAGGGTGGTGCCCCTTGCCTTTACCCATTCGCCTTCCACATAGGCTTTGATGGGGTCGGTTTCGAAGTTGTGAACCGTGCCGCTGTTCTTTTGCGGCACCATGTCGAGGTGCGCCTGCAATATCACGCCTTTGCGGCCTTCCATGCCTGAGGTGGCGGGTTTTTTGATGATGATGTTGCCCACCTGGTCTTTCAGGGTCTCAAGGCCGAGGTCCTCGCCAAATTTCATCATGAAGGCCTGTATGGCCTCTTCATGTTTGGAAGGACGGGGTATGCGCGTAAGTTTGTAAAAATTGTTCCAGATCGCTTTCGGTTCAAGATTTCTGATTTCTTCACTCATAGTTGTTTGATTTAAAGATTTACTGCCTGTTGTGGCTTTTCTTCCCGTCAGGGAAGGCCAAAGGCAGGCAGCCCGTATTTAGGTTATTAATTTTTCAATGTTCGGGTTTTGCAGGCCATAGCCTTTTTTCCTGTCTTCGGCTTTCAGCATGAATGCCACAATTACCGCCAGCACGCCAAAGGCTGCAAAGGTGATCATGGGGATGGTGTAGTCGTAGTGGGAGAAACTGCCGTCTTCATTGAATACCCTGCAGTAATTATCCAGTTGCCATCCGATCAGGTAGGGCACACCCATCAATCCCCAGTTCTGTACCCAGAAGATGAGGGCATAGGCCGATCCGAGCCTTTTTTCGGGGATGATCTTGGGTACCGAGGGCCACATGGCCGAGGGAACGAGGGAAAAGGTAATGCCCAGGACGATGACGAGGAATGCTGCAAACACCCAGCTGTCGAAAGCGGGGATGGCGAACATGCTGTGCACGAAGACCAGCATGAAGGAGCCGAGCAGCATAATGGATGCTCCCTTGCCTACACGGTCGTAGATCGTGCCGAAGAGCGGGGTGAGCAGGATGGTGCCGAAGGGCAGAAGGCTGGGGATAATGCCCGCCACCTTTGGATCGAGCCCGTATTTATTCACCATCAGGTCGGTGGCATAGTAGAGATAGGGGAATACACCGGAATAGAAAAGGACGCAGAGCAGTGCGATCAGCCAGAAGCCTTTGTTGTTGATTATGTATAGGATGTCCTTGATCCTGAACGATTCCTCTTCCTCTTCGCCTGTTGCGGCGGCACTGATCGACTTATCAAGTTTGCGGTCCATGAAAGTATACCAGATAAACGCGATGAAGCCGGCCAGCAAGAGGCCCAGGCCGAGCATGAGCGGTGCGGAGATAGAAGGGAAGCCTTCGAAGCCCAGTGCGGTAGCCAGCGGTACGGGGACTGTCAATGCCAGCGCCGTACCCATACGTGCCGTGGCCATTTCGAGACCCATGGCCAGGGCCATCTCTTTGCCCTTGAACCATTTCACAATGATCTTCGATACCGTGATGCCCGCAATCTCAACCCCGACGCCAAAGACTGCAAAGCCGATGGAGCCGATGATGATCTGCGTTTTATAACCGAGTATGTGGCCTTCCATTGAGAACAGTTCCGCCACGGCGATGTACTGGAGGAAGGTCCCGACGATCATGATCAGGCTGGCCATGATGCCGGTAAAGCGGACACCCATCTTGTCGAGGATGATGCCCCCGATGATCAGCATGAAAAAGAACACATTGAACCAGCCGTAAGCACTCATCCACAGGCCGTATTCTTCGCTGGACCAGTTGAGGTATTCTTCGAGATAGGGCTTGAGCGGAGAAAGTACATAGTTGATGTAATAGGCGCACAGCATGGTGAAGGATACAACCCCCAGGGCTGCCCAGCGCGCAAATTTCGAGTCGCGCAGGGTGGTTTTAATGGCTTCTGTCATATGATGTAAGTTTGAGTTAGGATGAATTTCCAGAAGGCGAATATACTATAAAATAATTTGCTGTTTGCCCCTCCCGGCCCAATTTATTTTACTTCCTTTTTCCAAGGGGGATGTGGATGAGTTTCTTGGTGGAAAAGAAATCCTCCTGCAGGTAGGTCGACAACTCGTAGTCAACCCAGGGGAGCCCGATGCTTTTTAGTTCATCTTCCACCTCGCCGCCTTTCAGGTAAAGCAGGCCGTTGGGAAGGGTGTTGTCGCCCCGGCTTGATATCTTGTGCTTTAGCCAGCGGATCATGAGCGGCAGGGGGGCTACCGCCCTGCTTACGGCAAAGTGGTACGTGCCGGGTTGCTCTTCGGCCCTTCCATGGATGGCGCGTACATTATCCAGCTTCAGTGCTTTGCTGATCTCCTGCACAACCATGATCTTTTTTCCCGTGGAGTCGATCAGATCAAATGAGACCTGAGGGAACATGATGGCCAGCGGGATGCCGGGGAAACCGCCGCCGGTGCCGGCATCCATGATCCTTGTGCCGGCTTTGAAACGGATGAACAGGGCAATCGACAGGGAGTGCAGGATGTGGCGTTCCTCCAGGTTAACGAGGTCGCGGCGCGAAATAAGGTTGATGCGCCCGTTCCAGTCTTCATAAAGCCCGGGAAGCAGGGAGAACTGCCGCTGCTGTTCCGTGCTGAGACCTGGGAAATATTTCATGATCAGCTCCATCAGCGACAAAGATATTAAAACTTGCCGGGATTTTTCAGGGCAGGCTCCGGGACGGGGGACGGGGATTGTTTCAGTGCTTGCCCCGAAACCTCGGTGGTTTCAGTGTTTCAGTGTTTCAGTGTTTCAGTGTTTCAGTGCCTGCCCCGATTACTCGGGGTTTCAGTGCCTGCCCCGGGAATAGGGGGCTAAATGATAAATATCATAGCCCACGAATTTATTCGTGGGTCGAATTTGGTGCGCGAAACACTCCGAACCTCATACCCCGCATCTCGAACCTGATTTTATATGCAATCTCTCTTCGTTTTGTGGTAACAACCGCTCCGGCTGCAGTTCGGATTTCAGATTTCGCAACCCTGTCTTAACATTCCATTGTGAAAAAGTTGTTCATGCACAATAATGTGTGCATGTGCTTCGTCCGTATTTTTGTGTTTGTAAACGCATGTTGATGGATATAATAAAAAGAACTGCCGCAATTATCTTCACAGCCATATTGTTTTCCCAGGGTCATGCCTGCCTGGCGCAGCAAAGGATAACGGTGGAAGAATATATCATGACCTACAAGGATGAGGCCATGCAAAAGATGAAGGAATACGCCATCCCCGCTTCCATCACCCTGGCGCAGGGTATCCTGGAGTCGGGGAGCGGTAACAGCGAGCTGGCACGCAAGGCCAACAACCATTTTGGCATCAAGTGCCATAAGGGATGGACCGGCAAGACTTTTTACATGGATGATGATCACAAGAACGAATGTTTCAGGAAATATAAATCGCCGGGCGAATCCTTCCGCGATCACTCTCTCTTCCTGACCCGGCGCGAGCGATATGCCGGCCTTTTCAGGCTCGACATTTATGATTACCAGGCATGGGCGCACGGGCTGAGCAGCGCAGGCTATGCCACCAACCCGCGTTACCCGCAACTGCTCATCAAGATCATCGAGGAGAACCGGCTGTATGAGTTCGATCGCGGCATTACCCCCGAGTACCTTGCAGCCGCGAAGGAGCCGGGGAAAGAAGACCCCGGGTCCCCGGGGCAGGCATTGAAGCAGGGGCCGCAGCCCTCGCAATTCGAACTTGTCGAGATCTGGGAAACGGGCCGTAAAGTATATGCCAACAATGGCGTTAAATTCATTTTTGCACGCTCCGGCGACACATTTTCGGCCATCGCCGCCGATTTCGAAATCTATTCATGGCAACTGCCGCGCTACAATGAGCTTGACAAGAACGCTACCCCTTCCGAAGGGCAGATCCTGTACCTCAGCAAAAAAAAGCGCAGTAACAGGGAAGCCGGCCCGCATACAGTCAGGCCCGGCGAAAGCATGCACCACATTTCACAACTTTATGGCGTACGCCTGAAACGCTTGTACAAAATGAACGGCCTGGAAACGGGAACGGAAGTGGCGGCAGGCCGCGTGCTGAAACTGAAATAGGCCCGGCCCGCTGTGCCGGGCGCATCCCGGTGATTGCCGGAAGCGGGCCAATGCCTTCTGTTATCAGGCTGTTGAAAAAGTATGCTGAATGTGGCTGCAGCCAGCCTTAAAAAAATTACTTTTGCCGCCAAAGCAACAACGATGGGAAAGGATATCCTTAGCGATCTGAACGATGCCCAGCGCCGGGCCGTGGAACATACCGAAGGGCCTTCGCTGGTCATTGCCGGCGCAGGGTCGGGGAAAACCCGGGTGCTGACCTACCGGGTGGCGCAACTGCTGCGACTGGGCACAGACCCCTTCCATGTGCTGGCACTCACCTTCACCAACAAGGCCGCCCGCGAGATGAAGGAACGTATCGTGGCCCTGGTGGGTGATAAGGATGCCAGAAATGTATGGATGGGAACCTTTCACTCCATATTTGCCCGTATTCTCAGGGTGGAAGGACACCGGCTGGGATATCCTTCGAATTATTCCATTTACGATACCGAGGACTCCAAAAGGCTGCTGCGCAATATCGTGAAGGAAATGAACCTCGACCCCAAGACATACAACCCGGGGGCCATCCTCAACCGCATTTCGGGCGCCAAGATCAGCATGATCGCCCCGCGGGAATACAACAACGACTTTGAACTGACCAATGCCGACACCATGGCAGGAAAACCCAAAACGGGTGAAATATTCAGCGCTTATGCCGCCAGGCTGAAAAAGGCCGATGCCATGGACTTTGACGACCTGCTGGTGAATACCTACATGCTGTTCAGGGATTTTCCCGAAGTGCTTTATAAATACCAGAAACGCTTCAGGTATATCCTCGTCGACGAATACCAGGATACCAACCACGTTCAGTACCTGATCATCAAGAGCCTGGCAGCCGATACCGAAAACATCTGCGTGGTGGGCGACGATGCCCAGAGCATATATGCATTCCGCGGGGCCAACATACAGAATATCCTGAATTTCAAGAAAGATTATCCCGACCTGGAAATTTTTAAACTCGAACAGAATTACCGCTCGAGCGGTGTCATTGTGAAGGCCGCCAACAGCGTGATCAAAAACAACAAGGATCAGATCAGCAAAACCATCTGGACGCATAACGACGAAGGCAGGCGTGTATCCCTGGTCAGGGCGGCCAGCGATACGGAAGAAGGCATCATGATCGCCGATGCCATCTTCCGCGAAAAAATGAACCAGCAGCTGCCCAATGCCAGCTTCGCCATACTATACCGTACCAACGCGCAGTCGAGGTCGTTCGAAGAGTCCCTGCGAAAGCTGAACATTCCGTATCGTATCTACGGCGGGCTGTCGTTTTACAAGCGCAAGGAAGTGAAGGACCTGCTGGCCTATATCCGCCTGGTGATCAACAACCGCGATGAGGAAGCCTTGCAGCGTGTGATCAACTACCCGGCCCGCGGCATCGGGCAAACCACCATGGAGAAGGTCATCGTGCGGGCCGCCAGCCTCGGCGCCAGCCCCTGGGAAGTCATCGAAGACCCGGCCGCAAGCGGGTTGCAGGTCAATGCCGGCACCCTTTCGCGCCTGCGCGATTTTACCAACATGATCAAAAGCTTCAGCGTGCAGGCCGAAAGCCGAAATGCCTTCGACCTGGCCAAACAAATCGCATCCTCATCCGGCATCCTCAAAGAACTTTATGAAGACCGCAGCCCCGAAGGCGTGAGCCGGTACGAGAACATCGAAGAACTGCTCAATGCCATCAAGGATTTTACCGAGCAGGAGATGATGGTGAACGAAGACGGGGAGATCGTGTCAAAGCTGCGTACCCTGGGCATGTTCATGCAGGATGTGGCCCTGCTCACCGATGCCGACGAAAAGGACAGGCAGGAGGCCGACCATGTTTCCCTCATGACGGTGCATGCCGCTAAAGGGCTGGAGTTTCCTTACGTATACGTAGTGGGGATGGAAGAAAACCTCTTTCCTTCCATTATGTCGCTAAATACCCGTGCCGAACTGGAAGAGGAACGGCGCCTGTTTTACGTGGCCCTCACGCGTGCCATGAAACATGTTACGGTGAGCTATGCCGAAAGCCGGTACCGCTGGGGAAACCTCAGCCCCTGCGAACCCAGCAGGTTTGTCGAGGAGATTGACGAGCAGTATATCGATTTCCCCCAAAAGGCTTTGTCGCAGCCGCGAAACACTTTTGCATTTGAAAAAAGCAGGCCTGCGGCCAATGTTCCGGCTTTTGCCGGGAAAAACCTGAAAAAGCTTGAAGAAGCCGGCAACAGGCCCCCCGCCATGAATGCCGGCGATATCGGCCGGCTGCAGGCGGGCATGGAAGTCGAACACCAGCGTTTCGGAAAAGGAAAGGTGATCGCAGTGGAAGGGGCAGGCGACAATAAAAAGGCAACCGTGTTCTTTTCCAGGGTCGGTCAAAAGCAACTGCTGCTGAGGTTCGCAAGGCTCAGTATACTCTCATGAGGTCTTATTGATAAAAACCCGCAATTCCGTACCGGCGAAATGCATGCTGTTAAAAATATTTGTATCTTTGCCGCTGTATATTAAACAGATCTTGCATTTACCCCCTTTATCACCATCATATTTCCTGAAAAAGACAAGCGGAACAAAGGGAACCTGAATTATAAACCTTATTTAACCGATCAATGGAATATAACACCACCAGAAATTATCTGAAGATACCGGAATATGGCAGGAACATTCAGAAAATGATCAGATATGCCGTCGGCATCGAAGATCCTGAAAGACGTTTAAAAGTGGCAAACGTCATTGTGAACATCATGGCACAGATGCACCCCAGGCTGAGGGAAACGGCCGACTACAAGCAGAAATTGTGGGATCACCTTTATATCATTTCCGGCTGGGAACTGGAAGTGGACGGCCCATACCCGCCTCCCCCCAGGGACATTCTGGCATCGAAGCCCCGGCAGGTCCCTTACTCTGCAGGGAAGATCAGGTTCAAGCCTTATGGCAGGAACATCGAAAGGATCATCGAAATGGCCATTGAGGAGGAAGACGGACCACAGAAGGACGCCATCATAAGAAACATTGCCAATCACCTGAAGAAGTCATACCTGAACTGGAACCGCGACTCGGTGAACGATGAGCTGATATTCGAGCATTTCAGGGAATTGTCGGACGGGAAGCTTAAACTGGATGACGACTTCAGGCTTAACGAGACCAGCGATATACTGAGTAAGAACAAAAAGAAGAAGTTTACCGGCAAGCCGCGCGAAAACAATTATTCGCATAAAAACAAAAACTGGAAAAATAAACCGCAGCAATAGGCGGTTATCATAAGGGAGGGGCCTGCGGGCGATGCTTCCCGAAAAAATACACAGCATATGGGTTCTTTCGAGATTAACGGAGGCATCAGGCTGAAAGGCGATATTGTTCCGCAGGGGGCCAAAAACGAGGCCCTGCAGGTGATCAGCGCCGTATTGCTCACCCCGGAGCGGGTAGAGATCAATAAAGTTCCCGATATCAGGGATGTGAACATGCTCATTGGTATTCTAAAAGACCTGGGCGTTGATGTGGAGAAGACGGGACCGGAATCATATGCCTTCCGGGCCGACAATATCGACCTTGACTATATGAAGACTGCCGCCTTCAAGCGGCAGGGGGCCGCCCTGCGGGGTTCCGTCATGATCCTCGGGCCGCTGCTTGCCCGTTTCGGGCGGGCTTATATGCCCCATCCGGGTGGCGACAAGATCGGGAGGCGCCGGCTCGACACACATTTTACCGGGCTGCAGGACCTGGGGGCCGACTTTCGATATAATGAGAAGGAAAACCTCTATGAGGTCGATGCTTCGGGCCTGAAGGGCTGCTATATGCACCTCGACGAAGCCTCGGTCACTGGCACGGCCAACATCGTGATGGCTGCCGTGCTTGCCGATGGCACCACCACCGTGTTCAATGCCGCCTGCGAACCTTACCTCTACCAGTTGTGTACCATGCTGGTGAACATGGGGGCCAGGATCAGCGGCATCGGCTCCAACCTGCTCACCATCGAAGGCGTAGGCAGCCTCGGGGGATGTACGCATACCCTGCTGGCCGACATGATCGAAGTGGGAAGCTTTATCGGGCTTGCAGCCATGACGCAGTCGGAGATCACCATAAAAAACGTTAACTACGAACGCCTGGGGCTCATCCCCGACGTATTCAGGAAGCTTGGCATCAGCCTGGTCAGACGCGACGATGACATCATCGTGCCATCACAGAAATCCTATGAGATAGAAACTTTCATGGACGGATCGATCATGACCATTGCCGACGCTCCATGGCCGGGATTCACCCCCGACCTCATCAGCATCGTGCTGGTGGTGGCCACACAGGCCAAAGGAAGCGTGCTCATCCACCAGAAGATGTTCGAAAGCAGGCTGTTCTTTGTCGACAAGCTTATCGACATGGGCGCACAGATCATCCTTTGCGACCCCCACAGGGCCACGGTCATCGGCCTCGACAGGCATTACCCGCTCAAGGGTATCTCCATGACCTCGCCCGACATACGCGCAGGCGTGGCACTGCTCATTGCCGCCCTGTCGGCCGAAGGCAAAAGTACCATTCACAATATTGAACAGATCGACAGGGGATACCAGCACATTGATGTCCGCCTGCAAAAACTCGGGGCCGAAATTCGCAGATCGGAAGATTAAATGCCCGCCCGGATGATCCTGCCTCCCGCCCCAAGGGTTTCGCCCCATCACCTCCGGTGCGTGCCAAAAAAAAAGGATGCGGCACTGCCAATTTGTCCATTTTTATGGAATTGGCAGGCGATTTGATCAGGGCAAAGCATTGCTTAAATAATTAATTGTACGATGTCAGAAGAGAATAAAAATAAGGAAGTTGAAAAGGATGATACCGAAGTAAGGGTTAATAAATCATCGAAAAAAACCCGGAAACAGGCCTCACAGAAAAAACAGGGGGCAGGGGCCGATGAACGGGTGAAGGAACTTGAGGCGAAAGTGGAGGAGTTGAACGACAAATACCTGCGGTTGTTCAGTGAGTTCGACAACTACCGTAAGCGGACTTCGCGTGAAAAGCTGGAGCTGCTGAAGACTGCCTCGGGCGATGTGATCCTTTCATTGCTGCCGGTGATCGACGACCTGGAAAGGGCCATCAGGGCTTCCGTTGAGATCCCGGGCGACAACCACCGTGAGGGGCTCGAATTGATCTACAATAAACTCATGAATACCCTTGGGCGGCAGGGCCTTGAACCCATCGAAGCCATGGGCGAGGCCTTCGACACCGATTTTCATGAAGCCATTACTAACATACCGGCGCCATCGCCCGACATGAAAGGCAAGGTTGTTGAGGTGACGGAGCGGGGTTATATGCTTAACGATAAAGTGATCCGTTATGCCAAAGTGATCGTTGGCGTTTAGGAAAGCAGACAGAATATCAGGGAATGACCAAAAGAGACTATTACGAAGTTCTGGAGATAGACAGGAGCGCATCCGGCCAGGAAATAAAAAAGGCCTACCGGAAGATGGCGCTGCGCTATCATCCCGACAAGAACCCCGATGATCCCGAGGCCGAGACCCGTTTCAAGGAGGCGGCGGAAGCCTACGAGGTGCTGAGCAATCCCGACAAGAAAGGCCGTTACGACCGCTACGGGCATGATGGCGTTCGCAATGGCGGCTTCAGCGGGGGCGGCATGAGCATGGAAGACATCTTCAGCCAGTTCGGCGATATCTTCGGTGGTGCCTTTGGCGGAGCTTTCGGCGGATTTGGCGGGCGCAGCGGATCGCGCAGAAGGGTGAACCGCGGCAGCAATATCCGTGTGAAGGTGTCGCTGAGCCTGCAGGAAATAGCCACGGGCGTGGAAAAGAAGCTGAAAGTTAACAAATATGTATCATGCAAGGCCTGCGAAGGAAGCGGCGCCAGACACGGCTCCGCGCACGGCACCTGCCCGACATGTCACGGCAGCGGACAGGTGGTGCAGGTTACCAACACCTTTTTGGGGCAGATGCAAACCGCATCGACTTGCCCGACCTGCCACGGCGAAGGAAGGACCATCACCGAAAACTGCCCTGAATGCGCCGGCCAGGGCGTGATCAGGGGTGAAGAGATCATTACCGTTAAGATCCCCGCCGGGGTGGAAGAAGGCATGCAACTGTCGGTGGCCGGAAAAGGCAATGCCGGCGCCAGGGGAGGCATCCCCGGCGACCTGCTCGTGCTCATCGAAGAAAAGGAACACCCCGAACTGATCCGCGATGGCCGCAACCTCTTGTCCGAAAAATATATCAGCATCAGCGATGCCGCCCTGGGTACCTCCATCGAGGTGGCCACCATCGACGGGAAAGCCAGGATTAAAGTCCCGCCGGGAACACAGGCAGGCAAGGTGATGCGGCTCCGGGGCAAGGGATTGCCCGATATCAACGGCTACAACAGGGGCGACCTCCTGGTCAACATCAGTGTGTGGATACCCAAAGAACTTACAAAAGAAGAAAAAACGATACTGGAGAAGCTTGCCGCATCGGAAAACTTTATTCCCAAGCCCGGTGCCCGAGAAAAGAACTTCTTCGACAGGATGAGAGAATATTTTCAGTAAACACCCGTTTAGCATCTCATGGCGCTTTTTATAGCAGATAATGTAAGCAAGCATTTTGCCGGGCATACAGCCCTCGACCGGGTAAGCATCCGCGTGCCCGAAGGCAGCATCTTCGGCCTCCTCGGCCCCAACGGCGCCGGGAAAACCACGCTGATCAGGATCATCAACCGCATCATCGGCCCCGACGAGGGAAAGATATGGTTCAGGGGCGAGGAAATGCATCATAAGCATATTGCACATATCGGTTACCTGCCCGAAGAACGCGGGCTGTACAGGAAGATGCGCGTGGGCGAACAGGCCATGTACCTGGCACAGCTCAAGGGCTTGTCCAGGAAAACGGCAAAGGCAAGACTGCATGAGTGGTTCGAAAAGTTTGGCATGAGCGGGTGGTGGAACAAAAAGATCGAGGAGCTCTCAAAGGGCATGCAGCAAAAGGTTCAGTTCATCACCACCATCCTCCATGAACCAGAATTGCTGATCTTTGATGAACCTTTCAGCGGCTTCGATCCCATCAACGCGGAAATGCTGAAAAAGGAGATCCTGCAACTGCGCGAAAAAGGTGCAACCGTTATCTTTTCCACACACAATATGGCTTCGGTGGAAGAGCTTTGCGACCATATCGCACTGATCGACCGATCCCGGAAGATCCTGGAGGGAAAGGTGAAGGAGATCAGGAAAGAATACAGCACCAACACCTACCGTATTGTATTTAACCGGATGAACGGCCCGCTGGCCGATATCCTTGGCAACGACTTCATCATCGTTGACGAAAGTGAAGACGAAGAGCATTCCTGCGCCAGTGTCCGCATCCCGCAGGGAATGGGTTCGAATGATCTGCTCAGGAGGATTGCCGGCAGGATTGATATACATGCCTACAATGAGATATTGCCGGGCATGCACGATATTTTTATTTCGGCAGTTAAAGAAAACCAGGGAAAATGAACAAGATATTGCTGGTCATCAGGAGAGAGTACCTGACCAGGGTCAGGAAGCGTTCGTTTGTGGTCATGACCATACTGGGGCCATTGCTGATGGCTTCTGCCTTTGTTGTTCCCATGTATCTGGCCACCATGGACGACGGCGATGTGAAGGTGATCAAGGTGGTGGATGAAACCGGTTGGTTTTTCGGCAAGTTTGACAATACCGGCGAGTATATTTTCAATTACAGCGCCAGCGATCTGGAGACGGCCAAAACCGAGCTTTCCGAAAGCGGGGAATTTGCACTGCTCTACATTCCCCGCAGGGAGCTTACCGTTCCCGCTTCGGCCGTGATCTATTCGTTGCGGCCTCCGAACATCGGATTGCAGGGATATATCAAAAATGTGATGTCGAAAGAGGTGGAAACGCAGAAGTTACGGATCAACCTCGAAGAGATGGAACTGAAGGAAGCGGACCGCGAGCGGGCCATGAAGCTGCCCGAGCTGATCAGGACCAACATCAGCCTGGTAACCATGAGGATTGACCAGGAGGGTGCCGAGGAACAGACCTATACCGAGGTGATGATGGCGGTAGCTTTTGTGTCGGGGCTTATCATATATATGTTTATCTTCATCTTCGGGGCGCAGGTATTGCGGGGCGTGATGGAGGAAAAGACCAGCCGCATTATTGAGATCATGGCTTCTTCTGTGCGCCCCTTTCAGCTCATGATGGGAAAGATCATCGGCATTGCCATGGTGGGGCTCACGCAGTTCCTGCTTTGGGTGATCCTGACCTTTGCCCTGGTGAGTGTTTTTCAGTTTGCCTTTGCCGACAGCATGCCCGGTCCGGAGGTTCGCATGGCTGTTCCGGTTACCGCCGCCGGTCCTGAAGGGGAGGCCGAAGCCGCCGATGCCGGCGCACAGATCGCCAGGGTGTTTGAGATCATCGATTCCATACAATATGATGTCATCCTGCTTTCCTTCCTCTTCTTCTTCCTGGGAGGATACCTGCTGTATGCAGCCCTCTTTGCTGCCATCGGTTCGGCCGTCGACAGCGAGACCGACACCCAGCAGTTTATGATGCCCGTGACCATCCCGCTTATTCTGGCCATCATCGTTGCAAATCTGGCCATTGCCAATCCCGACGGACAGCTCGCCCTTTGGTTCAGCATGATCCCCTTTACTTCACCGGTGGTGATGATGGCACGCATCCCTTTTGGTGTGCCCATAGAACAGATCTGGATATCGGCAGCCCTGCTGATCCTGGGGTTTGTCTTTACCACCTGGCTCGCCGCCCGCATTTACCGCACCGGCATCCTGATGTACGGGAAAAAGGTGAGCTACCGCGAACTGTGGAAGTGGATCATGTACAGGAAATGATCCTGTTTGCCGGGCAGGCCACCGAGGTTTCGGGGCAGGCACTGAAACACTATTGATTAGATGATTCGATGATTTGTTTAGGTGAGGTACCGGATATCGGGGAAAGTGTTACATGGTTACATGGTTACATGGCTGTGTGTGGGTGTGGGTTTGAGTAAAGTATCTGAATCAGCATAACAGTTTAACCCACGAGGTCTCGGGGCAGGCACTGAAATACTGAAACACTGAAACACTGAAACACTGAAACACTGAAACCACCGAGTCCTCGGGGCAGGCACTGAAATACTGAAACACTGAAACCACCGAGTTCTCGGGGCAAGCACTGAAACCACCGAGTCCTCGGGGCAGGCACTGAAACACTATTGATTAGATGATTCGATGATTTGTTTAGGTGAGGTACCGGATATCGGGGAAAGTGTTACATGGTTACATGGTTACATGGCTGTGTGTGGGTGTGGGTTTGAGTAAAGTATCTGAATCAGCATAACAGTTTAACCCACGAGGTCTCGGGGCAGGCACTGAAATACTGAAACACTAAAACACTGAAACACTGAAACACTGAAACACTGAAACACTGAAACACTGAAACCACCGAGTTCTCGGGGCAAGCATGTAACAATTTAGCCATTCTAACTACCGGCTACCGGGTTTTCACAAACTTCCCTCTTGCAACAACACCCGTCTCATCATTCAGCACTGCCATATACACCCCGGCCGGGTAGCCGGAAACATCAACCCTTACTTGCTCATGGCCTTTGGGAATGATTATTTCGTCTTGTTTGCGGCCATATAAATCGTAGATTGATAGCTGATAGCTGATATTTGATAGCTGATAATTGAAGTATATTGCATCGCCGGCGGGGTTGGGGAAGATATGCAGGGACGAGGGACGAGGGACGGGGGACGAGGATATTTGTATTCCTACCCCCGGGTTACAGCCGGGTGTATCGCAGCCCAGGCTATCGAGTTTTATTACCCAGGCATCTTGTGTGCCGGTATCGGGTTGCTTGGGAAAAACGTAGCCACAGGCTACAAAGCCATTATCGGAGGTTGGGATTATATCTTTAAGCTGGTTCTGACTTTGATCCCCATGTAGGTTATCATATAACCGATACCACAGGCGATCACTATCAGCATTGAGTTTTAAAAGCCAGCCTGACCAAAGAGGAAATGTATTTGGCTTGGTGCCACAGGCAATAATGCTTCCATCATTTGCATAGCGTATATTTGTTAAATAATTGTAATGCTCGCTTTTCCCATATTTTTTGTCCCAAATAATGTTACCGTCATTGTCCATTTTAACAATATGAATCCGGCTAAATGGATCACCATGAACAGGAGACCCTGCCATCGAATCCGCATACAATGTGCCCACAATTGTTTGACTTCAAATATATTCATCAGTATTTATCACATTGCCCGTTGATCTTATTCCTATAATAATACTCAAAAAAATGTATTATGATTCCCCAAATGGTTCTCCGATAGGTATTTCTTCCTCCATTCTTAAATTTAATTGTGAGGAGGTAAATGAAATTGTACAATCAAGATATCTATCAATATCTTCAGAAGGTATTGAAGCAGGGCCATCCTAAGTGATGAATGATTTTTTATCCGTTCTCTTTTAGCCGGAAGCCCATAGCCTATCATTGTTAATGCCTTTTCCTCTCTATAAAACAATTCGTTCAAAAAAATTATATAACCAAACTTTGAAGTAGAAGAAGTAATGTGCATTAGTGTATAGATATATTAGATACACAGCAAAAAATATAATCAAGAAAGTTTTGGAGTAGATTCTTGCTATTACTCTTATTGCAAATATTGAATAGGCTATATATAAGAAATGAAGTACAATTATGATGATTAACTCCGATGCATTCCGATAATATACTTCGCAAGAATTTGGCATGGGATATATTAGGAACCACAGAGAGAGCCCTTCATAGAATGGAACTATTAAGGATGTTAATGCCAAGAGATGGGCAGATATTCTGCCCATCTCCATTTGCTTAATGTACTTTTTAAGTTTTAATAATCCCCAAATTGAGATAAATAATATGAAGACCCTTTGGATGAACACAATTACAAGTAGTTCTTGTAACTTCACAGCAAACATCAGGCCTCTGAGTGCCATAAATAATGCTAAAAACACCTCTGAGATAAAAAGCAAAATTGCTATAGCAATTATAGCTTGTAGTAAATATGTGAATATCTTATTCAATGGCTGAAATAATTTCTTCTATAGTATATCCTTTATAGGTTGCAATATCGGACTTAATTGCGTCAATTATATCTTCAAAATCCTGATCATCAGAAATCAAATCAAATTCATCTAACAGATCTATTAAATCATAATATAAATCATTATCTATTAATATCTCATCTCCAAAGGATTGTGTGTTTTGTAGCCAGTCTAATCTTTCATTATAGTTAATTAGAATGTTAAATATATCCAGGGCTAAATCTAAGTTCATATTTCCAGAAATCTCTGCACTAATATCGTAATAGTAGTCTATATACTTTTGGCCAATATCATTATATTTCATAAAATTGTTTCTAAAACTTATGAACATCTCAAGATCATATGCTTCCTCTATACTATCAGATGATATTGATGTACTATCAGAAACAACAATAAAACCTTCTTCAGCAACACAAATAGGGGTTTGCCCTACAACACACATCCATTGCAACGCTTGTTCCCAAAATACACATCTCAAATTTGCTTGTGGAGGGCTACAAGGACTTGTACAATCATTTGGCACTTTTGGGCTGCCCCCTGAGCCTGAATTGGTTATATAATTACTTATTTTATTATCCAGTATATTCTTTGGGTTAAGCAGATCAATATGTTGGTATTCAGAATTATGGAGTACAAGTATTGACTTTTCATTTGTTTCGGGAATGACATTGAATATGATAAAATGCAAATGGTCGGCATAAAGTTCATCAGTCTCAGCCTGAAGTTTGCTTTCCTTGTGAAAAGTGTCGCCATCTTTAATAAACAGATTATGATATAACTTCTTGTCTATTATAATATAATAACTAAAACCCAGTATATCTATTGCTTTGATATTGTTGTTCTGAATATCTTTACCAAGGTAGAGTATGATTTTGAATGGGACTATATTGCTACCTGTGTAGTCACTGATAAAATTTGAGAAATATTGTAATTCTGAAGATTTGATGATTTTATCTGCAAAACTAAAATTCTCACCCATATGATTTATGCCTTCGTATATACTGACTTCAGTCGTTATTTCATCACCATTAAAGTCAAAGCTAACCATATGGTTTTCTGGCTCCGGGGTATCACATTTTGTACATGAATCTGAAGTTTTTGAACAGGAAAATGTAAAAATCCCTAGTATTAGTAAGGATACTGATCCAATAATTATGAATATTTCTTTTCGTTTCATTTTTTGTAAATTTAGAGTTAATTATATCAAACAGGGAAAAAACCAACAATCCTACTCAATTATATAGCAGGAAGTTCATTGTTATGATCTGATCTGGCATAGATGCCCTCCTTTCTTTTTCATTAGATTAATACATGTAACGATATTCATATTCAGTTTTCAATTTAAGGGGGCTTTTCTTTTCCCCCTGTAAAAGCCGGCCCCTTGCAGGCATTGATACGAGAAGCGGGCAGTTATGTGAGTATGGCTGTTGGTTTTTGCATTACGGGCGTTGCCCGAAATGCACAACAATATCATCTATTAATACGGAAAATCGAAAAAGGTAACCCTGTTTTTGAAAATATTTTTC